>Ga0207059_1001_pt1 | contig 90643 bp, 72 predicted proteins | sample Alteio_BWMinCont_32_FD_153273 | JGI IMG/M metagenome (GOLD analysis project Ga0207059, IMG submission 153273) | Enriched cells from forest soil in Barre Woods Harvard Forest LTER site, Petersham, Massachusetts, United States -... | ecosystem: Environmental > Terrestrial > Soil > Temperate forest >...
CGTACGGCTATGCCAGGGATTCATTTCAATACACCCCAGGTTAGCGATATATAATAACGTTGCTTCATCACTACATACGAGGAATTGTTTTTTTTCGCCATCCGATTCGCTGGTATATGCATAAGTCTCGATCCAGTCAGCAACTTTCCCATCTACATTCTTCTGATAAAAATTTGGGCCGTTAATGCCATTAGGATGGCGGTTCAACGACTGCGGCCTATCCTGCATATACGGGAGTATATATGGCATTACTGCATAATAATAATTCAGCATATCCCTTTTTGAAATTTTTTCAACCGGCCAATATAATTTATCCAGGTTTGTAAATTTCAGGTCGTGCCCCTTGATCTTTACAATTTCTTCTTTACTGTCTGTAGCTAATAATATCGCGCCCGGAGATTTTATTTTTCCGTCAGCTGTTTTTGCGGCAACTTTTTTTACCGGTTTCTTTATCGGTTGTTTTTCTTTAGCGGCCATTGGTTTTTTTTATTTTCTTTTTTGACGGCGGGTGAACAATCTTTTCATTTTTTTCATCAGCAGCTGTTTTGTCTTCGCGTAACCCAACAAAAATGGGATGCCGTAAATTTTTTTCTTCAGTCCATTCTGAATATTTCACTTCGCAAACTAATTTTGGTTTAAGCCAGGTTACGGGCATATTGGTTTTTGGTTTCACGCCGAAAGGACATTTATCGGCGATCAATGGTTGAAATTTTTTATACATATCCTTCAATCCTTTTTCATCAAAGCCCGAACCGCTATGGCCAATATATATCAATTCATCTCCTTCATACCTGCCCAAAATTATAGCACCAAAAAATCGCCTGCTCTTTCGCGGTTTTGTAAAACCACATATTATTGCTTCCAGGTTCTTGCTGTTTTTAATCTTCAGCCAATTCCTGCTCCTGAAAGCCGTGATATATTCGCTGTCTATTTTTTTTGCCATGACGCCTTCTAATCCCTGCTTCAGCGCTTCTTCAAAAAATGCTTTCCCATTGCCGACGATATGATCGCTGTATTTGATGACTGTATTATCTTCCGGGCAAATATTTTTCAGTATTTGTTTACGGTCGATCAATGGTAGATCAGTAACCTTTTTACCATCATACCATATCAAATCAAAAACATAATATATTAAATTGGCTTCGCCCCCATTTTTTGCAAAGCCCTGCAACTGTTGAAAATTAGCATGCCCTTTTTGATCGGCGGCAATAATTTCGCCATCGATGACTGCATTAATATTCCAATCTTTCAATGCATCAACAATTGGTTTGAACTTATTATTGAATGAAAGATTATTTCGGGAGCGGATTTCAATTATCCCATTATATAAATAACTGACAGCACGATATCCATCCCATTTAATTTCATATAGCCACTGATCATCGGCAAATGGTGCATCTACCAGTGTGGCAAGCATGGGTTTGATATCCGACGGCAACGGCGATTTCCTACATTTCTCCAATAGCCGTTTTATTTCTTCATCAAGTTGTTGCCCGGAGTTTTTTTTTGTTGGTTTAACAGGTTTCGCTTTTTTTATTTTGTTTGATGAACTGTTGGCAGCCCTATTGCTTTTATAAAAAATTTTGCTGGTCGATGCTATTTGTGCCAGTGTTTTTTTTGATCGGGCTGATTTATCTTTTTGCGTGATATCATTGGAAGAAGCATACTTATCTTTCAGTTTCATCAGCAGCCATTCATTTTCGCCACGGCCATGCGATTTGACCAAAGCAAATTCTCCTTTCAATTTAGACCCATTAAGGATGAATTTTAATTTGCCACTCTTTAACTGTTGTAAAAGATTTTTTTCGGGCGATTTGTTTGCCTTGCTTTCGATATCAGCGGGCTCATAAGTCCCTTCATCCCAAATCATCACTGTCCCTGCCCCATAATTTCCTTCGGGGATGATGCCTTCAAAATTGCGATAATCATAAGGATGGTCTTCAACCATCATGGCTAAGCGCTTAATATCAGGATCAGTCGATGGTCCTTTTGGCACTGCCCAACTTTTTAGCACGCCTCCCATTTCCAAGCGAAAATCATAGTGAAGATGTGAAGCGTCGTGCTTTTGGATCACGAAACGTAATTCATCACCAGCAGCAGCCTTTTTTCCAGATGGCTCCGGAGTTTTGTCAAAAGAACGTTTCTTCTTGTAAAGGGCAAGCCCCATCTTTCGAGGTTGTTTATAAATATACTTAAAATACTATGCCAATTATGTCGGCAACCCGGTGAACCAATTGACGTATAGATTATAGGCAATAGCTATTTTAATAATTTTACACGGCAATAAGTTATTGTATAAATTGCCATGAGCTATTGGACATCTATCTTCAAACCGAAATAATCACGAGCATTTAATGGATAATAAGCCGGAATGGGAATGGGAGATTAAACCCAATGAGCGCTGGTTCAAGCTAAACCTGGCAGAACTGATCCAATATAAAGATTTATTGTTGCGGTTTGTGCGAAGAGATATCATCAGTGCCTACCAGCAAACAATATTAGGCCGCATTTGGATTTGTTTGCAACCTTTATCCACGACATTTATTTATTTTATTATATTCAGGAAGATTGTAAAAGTCCCGACAGACGGTATCTCTCCCATTTTATTTTATATGACAGGCAGTATTATTTGGAGTTATTTTTCCGACTGCTTATTATCGACCATGAACACGTTTATACACAATTCAGCAATATTTAGTAAAGTGTATTTCCCGCGGCTGATCGTGCCATTGGGGAATATAGTGTTTCATACTTTTCGTTTATCGATACAGCTGATCGTGTTTTTTTTAATTTATATTTTTTATACTATCGTTTATCATGAAGGGAACCCTTCTTTATTAATTCTCCTGATACCGTTTTTAATATTGCTTACTGCTTGCTTTGCACTGGGTGCCGGGCTTATCATCAGCGTGTTGACAGCCAGGTACCGGGATCTTGATTATATCCTGCAATTCTTTCTGCGCTTATTCATGTTCGTTACACCAGTTGTTTATCCTATGTCAATTGTACCGGAAAAGTATAAGTTTTTATTTTGGCTGAACCCGCTTACTTCGGTGCTGGAAACATTACGGGCATCATTGTTTGCACCGCATAATATTCCTATAAATTATTTGTTGCTGACAATATTGAATGTATTCATTATTTTATTCGTTGGATTGGTATTTTTTCGGAAACGGGAAGTGACAATAATGGATGTGATATAAATTTTAGACTATTATCAAATGAGTAATATATTAATTAAGGCAGAAAATATTTCCAAATGTTACCGCTTGGGTTCATTGAGCTCGAGCACATTTAAAGAAGACATTAAAGAATGGTGGAGAAAGAAATCTTTTTCAGGAAATGACGCGCAGGATGATTTGCCAGTGACCTATAAAAACCAATTATGGGCATTAAAGCATATTGATTTTGAAGTTGAGCGCGGTGAAGTGCTTGGCTTTATGGGAAGGAATGGTGCGGGAAAATCGACCTTACTAAAAATCATTTCGCGGATAACATTGCCAACAACAGGCAGGATCAGGGGAAAAGGCAGATGCGCGAGTTTGTTAGAAGTAGGCACCGGGTTTCATGGCGAATTAACAGGGAGAGAAAATATTTACCTGAATGGCCATATACTCGGTATGCGAAAAAAAGAAATTGAAAATAAGTTTGATGAGATCGTTGATTTTTCAGGTGTGGAAAAATTTATTGATACGCCGGTAAAAAGATATTCCAGCGGCATGTATGTTCGGCTAGCCTTTGCCGTTGCTGCACATCTTGATCCTGAAATTTTGATCATTGATGAAGTGTTGGCTGTCGGCGATGCGGCATTTCAACGTAAATGCATTGGGAAAATAAAAGAAGTATCTTCCCAAAAAGGAAAAACAATACTCTTCGTCAGCCATAATATGCAGGCCTTGCGAAACCTTTGCCAGCGGGCAATTGTGCTTAAGCAGGGTGAAATTATAAATATCGGCAACCCGGAAACTGTTATTGCGTCCTACTTAAAAAGTGAAGAGACACAATACCTGTTGCAGGAATTTCAGGATAAAGATTCGGCACCGGGGAATCAGGATATCCGTATAAAAAAAGTTCAACTTTCACCGCAATATTTAGATGGTTCAGATATTATCGATACCCGGACAGCATTGACCATCAATTTTGAATTCTGGTATGATGTTGAAGAAGAATCCGACCTGATCGTTTCATTGCGATTATTTAATTATAATGACGATTGCATATTTGACCTGCCTTCTGAAAAATATCAGTTTAAAAAAGGATTGATACATGGTGAGTGCGCCATCCCCGGCAATTTGCTCAATGATGGTGCGTATTATATATCAATCGCATTTATAAAAGATATAACCCAGCAAATATTTTATTTTGAATCCTGCCTGTCTTTTGATGTAGAAGATTATCGCGAAAATAGCGGCTGGTATGGGAAATGGGCTGGATTGATAAGACCGGAATTGCGCGTGCGGTTGAGTGAGGAATAGGCAATGGGCAATACGCGATAGGCAATAGACAATTGGCAATGGGCAAAATTTATTTCTTATTGCAAATCGAGGCTACGTGTGCCACGGTTTAGGCTCTCTGCTAAAATTAATCTACCTGCTTTAACCGTGGCACGCGTAAAAAATCGGCAATGTACAATAAGCAAAGAATTGTTTATTGCACATTGCTTATTGCGTATTGATTATTATTCATTGTTCATTGCTTATTGCACATTGCCCATTGCACATCTTCATCCCAAACCTTAATACGTAAACACCTTCCCTCCTGCCATCACTTCCTGTGTCTTTTCATCAAATACTACTTTCTCACCGGTGCGGTAAGCAGCATTAGTCATAATTACTGCAATGGCATGATGATAACCTGCTTCGATAGGCGCATTGGGCTGTTTGCGATTTCGAACGCAATCCATCCAATTACGTATATGCGCTTCCGTTAGTGGGTCGCCACCGGTTTGCGCATCGGTAGAAGCTTTTTCTGCAAGTTCATTGAGTGAAATTTGAGGAAGGAGATTTGCGGTCATGCCCATTTCCTTTGCATAGTGCTCATTGAGTCCCCCCTCGGCTGTAATTTTATTGTTATCCAGGTTTAACGTGCCGCCATTGGAATAATAAATTTCTTTTACATCGCCGGCGGCATTCGTTTGCCTCGACGTAAACACAACCTGGAATCCTTTGCTCATATCATCCAGCGGGCCATAATCAAATACTGCGGTGAGCGTGTCGGCATTTTTTCTCCCATCTTTCCAAACATAATTGCCACCATTCACGGCAACGCTGCGTGGGTGGGGTAATCCGCTAAACCAATGCACCGTATCGATCTGATGCGACATCCATTGTCCGGGTATGCCGGATGAATACGGCCAAAATAAACGGAACTCCAGGTATTTCCTTGCGTCAAATGGTTCATAAGGCCTGTTGATGAGATAGCGTTTCCAATCGGTATCTTCTTCTTTCAATTGCGCAACCAATGCAGGCCTGCGCCAACGGCCAGGTTGGTTTACATTCCATGTCAGTTCAACCATTACAATCGGGCCGAATTTTCCTGACTGTATAAAATCGCAAGCCGTTTTATAATTAGCGCCACTCCTGCGTTGTGAGCCAATTTGTACAATCTTGCCCGATTCTTTTACTGCCTTAAGCACAGCACGGTTATCTTCCATAGTTTCAGCCAGGGGCTTTTCTGTATACGTATCTCTTCCTGCTTTTACTGCTTCAACAGTATGCCAGGCATGCTGAAAATCTGCTGTGCTGATCATCACTGCATCTATCTCTTTGATATTATACAACGCATCATTATTTACACAAGCCGTTATATCGTGATTGAATTTCTGTTTTAAATAAGCCTGCCCATCTTCACGCTTTTTTTTCCAGATATCAGACACGGCAATGATATCAAAATTAAATTCTTTACAAGAGTGTAAAAACGATGGTATATGAGCATCTTTGTGACGGTCGGAAAAACCTATCACGCCAACGCGCACACGATCATTAGCTCCTAAAATATTACGATAACTTGAAGCACGTAACCCCATAGTCCCGGCATAAGCGGCCGTTCCGGCCAATACTGTTTTTTTTATAAAAGCCCTGCGTGAATTTTTCATAATAATTATTTGAAGAAGGATTTAAAGTTATAAATTAGTATGATGCAGTTGGTAAATAAAATTAAGCAATGGGAAATGTGGAATGGGCAACGGACAATAGGCAATTAGCAATTAGCAAAAGGCAATAGGTAATCGATAAATTATGGATTATCTATAGCAAATTGTCAATTACTTATCCTTTGTCTCCTTTGTATATTGCATATTGCCTGTTGCCTGTTGCCTATTGCCTATTGTTAATTGCCAGTTGCCTATTGCACATTCTCCATTGCTCATTAAACAATGACATCAAACCATCTCATATTGCCAGCCTTGTTTTCTTTCTTATCATTTTCCGCTCAGGCACAAAAGGAATTGCCTGTTGAAGTTATTGATGTCCCGAAAGAAAATAAAATACTTGTCAGCGTGGAAGGAAAACCTTTTACCGAATTTATTTATCCCGATAGCCTCGAGAAACCTGTTTTATATCCCATTTATGCAGCAGATGGGCAGATCATCACAAGAGGTTTTCCTATTATGAAACGTGCAAATGACCCGACAGATCACCCACATCATATTGGCTTATGGTTCAATTATGAAAATGTAAATGGGTTGGATTTCTGGAATAATTCTTATGCTATCCCTGCCGACAAAAAACATTTATATGGATGGATCAAAACGGATCGTATCCTGAAAACAAAAAAAGGCAATCGGGGAGTTATTACTTACTCTGCATATTGGAGAGACCAGGATAAAAATATCTTACTTGAAGAAACAACAACATTTATTTTTACCGCATATGCAGATGAAAGGATTATTGATCGTCTTACAACGTTAACTGCAAAACAGGATATCAGTTTTGCCGATGCGAAAGATGGGCTTTTAGGTTTGCGGGTTACGCATGAACTTGAGCTTCCGTCCGCACAACCAAAACAATTTACCGATGACAAAGGGAATGTTACTATAGTTGCAGCAACTTCAAATTCAGTAACTGGAAATTATCTGACCAGTGAAGGGAAAGAAGGTGATAGTGCATGGGGAACAAGAGCCAAATGGTGCCTGCTGTACGGCAAAAAAGATAAGGACAGCATCAGCATCGCGATCATTGACCATCCGGATAACCCCGGCTATCCTACCTATTGGCATGCGAGAGGTTATGGGTTATTCGCTGCAAACCCACTTGGAGAAAAAATTTTTAGCAATGGTAAAGAGGCGTTGAATTTTAAATTGCAAAAAGGGTCCGCTGCAAATTTTCGCTACCGTATTGTAATCGCATCAGGAAAAAAAAGATTAAGCCATGATGCTATCAATCAACTTTCCGATGAATTTAGTAAGATGGGTGATGATAAATAAATGATGACGATATCAGAAAAAATAAGCGTTGATATATGGCGGTATTGTATCTACCGGTCATCTATCAACGCTTAAGTATTCTATACATTTTGGCCGCCTCCAGGCATCGGACGGCTATGGTAAACTGTTATATTTTAGCATTCTCTCATAGCCGTCCGATGCCTACAAGCTTTTCAAATTTAACCGATCCGTCCCCTATCTCAGCGCGAAATGAATATTTGTATTTAGTGAATATTGCCTTTGTATAAAAGAATAGGCAGGCTCAACACCAATGCCAATACTAGTTGATATCGGGAATGTATACCTGAACCCGGCCTCAGCATCAAGAGAAGATAGATTGACAAATTCGGGCGATACGACTACATAAAATCTGTCCATCAATTCAAATTGACCTTTCATATACACTGAGAAATGAATATTGCCCGCGCTGTTATTAAATTTATCCGAGCCGGGAACAAGGCGAAACCATTCTAATTTAGCGCCCATAAAATAACTGAACCTGCTATCTTCCTTATTCCACTTACCTGCTTCCATGCCAAAACCAAAATTTGAATGTGGCTGAGCAATATGATAGAGGGTGATTGCCCCAAAAGAAGGGATAGAGCAATCCCTACAGGTTCCTACCTGCGCATAGGTTGTGAAAAATAAACAACTGAGGATCGCAAAGAGGGTGATTTTTGCGATTGTTCTACGGCCAACAACGGGTTTGTTCTTTAACGTTTTCATTTCGTGATTTTTTGTTTTTAAAATCAAAGGGGTATCAACATCTATACGGTAGATGTATGCAAACTAAGATTGGCCAAAAAATTTGGTCAAAACTTTACTTGAAAAACTGCTTTCTTTGAGGATTGATTGGAAATGACGACGGTACCAATTAATAAAGCGGGTTGTTTGCTTTACCGGCTCTTTTCAGAGGATTTAAAGAACCTGTAAATATATTTATTATAATTGGTTTTTAAAAGCCCGGAGCGGGTTTTTTTTAATGAGGAATAAGAAATGAGGAATAAGTAATAAGAAAGGGATGCTATCCGGTCTTGGTTTTCCCAATTAAGCCCCTTTCTCATTCCTTATTCCTCATTTCTTATTTCTTATTCTTTATCCCACTGTACAATATATTGCAGCGCTTCCATAGCGTTAGCAACATAAACCAATGGCGCATTCCAGTTAATGGCAATTTCATTTGATGCATAGGCGCCATCTACATCTGCATAAGCCGTTTCTGGCTCGGTATACTCATAGTGAACATGATCCTGCATGACGGGATTAGGGCCGCCAGCCATCAACCCCGGTACCGGTTCTATGATCCCATCAGCAACCGAAGGCCGGTGATGTGGGTGCATAGTCGATTTGCTGCCGATACCCGTAACAAAACAATATCCGGTAGCATTGCGCCCCAATATATAATCCAGGTTGGTCAATGCGTAGTCAATGTATTTTTTTTCTTTCGTAATTAAATATGCATGGATAAGTAAGATAGCCTGGTTAGCAGCGTTAGCATTACTGCCCCAAACAAAATCACCCCGGCTTTGACCCATCACCGTTTGAAAAGCATTTGCTGTTACATGTTGAAGATAGTTGTCAGCGAACTGGACCAATCTCATCTGCACGGATTGAATATCGTCTATATGTCGCTGTGAGATTTGTTTTTTATTTCTCGATAGAGTATAGCATCCCAGCGTAAAAACATTATTCCATGAAGGAAGGCTGACGGGATTATTTATTTTGCTTGTAATGATAGGATAATATCGTTCATCATTTGTCGTGACAAATAATTCGCAGGCCGCCCAGAACCATTCATCATCAAAATGCCTATCGCCATAACCTCCTGTCGTGACCGGAGGAGTAAACGTAGCATTCATTTTATTTTGATCATATTCCAGTGCGGGGTTTTTCTCTGCCCATTGCCATGCGCGCATAGAAGCAGCGAGGCAACTGTCGGATAGGCCTGGTAGTTGTTTTTTGAATTTTGAAAAAATTCGGCTAGCCTGTGCCGTTACTGCGGCAAAATCAAGTGTAGCTGCAGTTCCTTTCTGTACCACATACCTCGGTAATTTTGTGATCCCGGGCATGACCATCCCATCAAAAGCAGCATTAGTGCATTTGTTATACACGCCACCATCATTGGGGTCTTGCATGGTCAACATCCACCGAAGGTTATATAACACTTCATCCAATATATCGGGGACATGATTATTGCTTTCGGGAATATTGCTGTTTAATGTATCAAAATAGGAAGGGAAATCTTCATAAGCAGATAATAAAGTTCCCATTGAAATGCCGGAATTAACTATGTATTTATTATAGTCACCCGCATCATACCAACCACCGGGAGATGAAATTGTTGATCCCGCAGGCCTCTCTTTCGTAGCTGCAGAAGGATGTATCAGCACGGCTGTATCCGGATGACCGGCATCCCTGGCCCATTTGCCGGCATATTCTTTTACTAACGGCATGGATACACGCTGATAATAAAAACCCTTCAATGATGCTACAGCAACTTCGCGATGTACGTTATCACTTATAGTAAAAGCAAATGAGCTGTCTGTGCCGGGAACAACAATTATATACTTTCCTTTTTTTTGCAGCTTGCTGAAATCTGCAATTCTTGTCTTGAGTGATGAATTAGCAGATTGTTTTGTCCCACTCAATTTGCCTGCAAATACAGTGTCTCTTGTACCGAATGCAATGACAAAAAAATTATTTTGCAGGCTATCCCCTACTATCACCGCTATCTTAGATGCATGCGGATAAAAACCTAATTGATTGATACGAATATTTTGCGCATATAATATTTGATTTATACATACTGCAAAAACCAGTAGGCTTTTTTTTGATTTGTACATAGTGAAAAGATAATTCGGTAAATTATTTTTTTAGCACTTCTTCAATTGCAGCCAGTTCTTCTTTTGAATAATCAAGCTGATTAAGCGCATCAATATTATTATCCAACTGCTCAACAGAACTTGCGCCAATCAATACAGTTGTGATCCGTTTATCTTTCAATAACCAGGATAGCGCCATTTGCGCGAGCGACTGGTCCCTTTTCTTTGCTATTTCATTCAGCTTTTTTATTTTCTCGAGTTTTTCTGTTGTTATCTCGCTGGTTTTTAAAAACCCGTGCGATTTAGCAGCTCTTGAATCTTCGGGTATGCCTTTCAGGTAGCGATCGGTAAGCAGGCCTTGTGCGAGAGGGGAAAATGGGATGCAGCCCACACCGTATTTCCCGAGCACATCGAGTAAGCCGCCTTCTGCCCATCTTTCAAACATTGAATATTTAGGTTGATGGATCAGGCAGGGCGTGCCCAGGCTTTTTAAAATTTCGATTGCTTTTTTGGATTGATCAGCATCATAATTCGAAATGCCTGCATATAATGCTTTGCCTTGCCTTACTGCTGTATCCAATGCCATCATGGTTTCTTCCAATGGCGTATTGGGGTCGGGACGATGAGAATAAAAAATATCGACGTAATCAAGTTTCATGCGCGACAGACTTTGATTCAAACTTGATATCAGGTATTTTCGTGATCCCCATTCGCCATAAGGGCCTGGCCACATCAGGTAGCCCGCTTTAGTAGAAATAATCAATTCATCGCGCAGATGTCCCCGAAAATCTTTTTCCAGGATCTTTCCAAAATTTTCTTCGGCAGAACCAGGCAATGGACCATAATTATTTGCAAGATCAAAATGCGTGATGCCCCTGTCAAATGCCCGCCTGACAATACTTCTACCGTTTTCAAAAACATCTACCGACCCGAAATTATGCCAAAGGCCAAGGGAAACAGCAGGCAAGAGCAAACCGCTATTGCCACAACGATTATATTTCATGGAATCATACCGATGGGCTGATGCTGCGAAAGACATAAATTATTTTTTAGATTAAGGAAATAGTAAGATTAAATTATCGTAATGATTTAAATTTTTTGATGGGACACGGATTTGTTATGATTGTTATGATTTTTTAAGATGATGTTTGAAATCCGCGCAAATCATAACAATCATAACAAATCCGTGTCCCATCAAAAATCATATAATTATTTTGTTGTAATAACTATATTAGCAGCAGTCAACCCTTCAGCTGTTGCTGTTAATTGGATTACTCCCGGCTTATCTTTTGATTGTATAACGGCAAGGCATAGGCCATTAAACGCTGTATGCTCTTTGGCTTTGAAAGATTCCATGCTTGTTTCGCTGCCATTATCAGTTGCAATTACTGAACCTGCTCCCTTTGCCGTAAACTTCACTAAATTATCTGCATCGGGCACGAGGTTGCCTTGCGCATCCTCAATTTTTACGGTAACAAAAGAAAGATCATTGCCATCTGCCTTGATATTGCTCCTATCGGCATGTAAAATAATTTTTGCCGGTTTGCCTGCTGTTTTAATTTCTTTGGCTGCTACCTGCTTGCCATCTTTTGTTGAAATTGCTTTTATCGTTCCCGGCGCATATTTTACTCTCCACATCACATGCAAATCTTCGCCTTCTTTTTTTCTTTTGCCTAACGATTCTCCATTTAAAAATAATTCAACAGTATCTGCATGATTATAATATGCCCAAACATCAACGCTGTCCCCTTCTTTCCAATTCCAATGTGGGAAAATATGCAGCACGGTTTTCTCCGTGCATACACTTTGATAAAGATAATATGCGTCTTTAGGAAATCCTGCCAGGTCAACGATGCCGAAGTATGAACTTCTAGCCGGCCATGGGTAAGGAGTTGGTTCGCCGATATAATCAAAACCGGTCCAGATGAAAATGCCACTTGCAAAATCGTATTTCAATAGTTCTTTCATCGTCTCTTCATGCGTAGAGCCCCAGGGCGCTGAGCAATTATCATAGGCGGAACAAGTAAAATCAGTATTTGCATGTATCAATGGTTTGTCCCACTGTTCGGGCCAGCGCCTGATACTGTCGGATGGCATATCATAATGTCCTCTTGTTTGTAAAGCGGAAGTAGTTTCTGTCGCTATAAATTTTTTACCAGGAAATTTTTCCGGAAAAGTTTTATAATCCCATTGATGATAATTAAATCCGACTAAATCTAAAGCACCTGATTTATAAATTTCATTATTAGGATCGGGATGATCCAATGCGGAAGTGATGGGCCTTGTAGTGTCCAATGCATGTATAATACCCGCCAGTTCTTTTGCGATTGACCTGCCGGAAGTATCCTTTCCATCTTTGCCCGCCCATTGTTCGGGTATTTCATTCCCGATGCTCCAAATAAGAATGCTGGGATGATTTCTATCGCGCAATACCTGGTCTTCCAAATCTTTTTTATGCCATTCGTCCCAATATAAATGATAATCGTAAGTTGTTTTTTTTCTTTTCCACATATCAAATGCTTCATCCATTACAATAAATCCCATTTTATCGGCGAGGTCCAATAACTCGGGCGCAGGCGGGTTATGCGATGTGCGGATACCATTAATCCCCATGCCTTTTAAAATTTCCAACTGACGTTCCAATGCTCTTGTATTAATTGCAGTGCCTAAGCAACCAAGATCATGATGATCGCATACACCAAATATTTTCATCGGCTTCCCATTTAATGAAAAACCTTTTGCCGAATCGAAATTAAAATAACGGACACCAAAATTGGTAGCATATTCATCCACTACTTTGCCATTTGAAATAATTTGAGTGACTGCTTTATACAGATAAGGATTATCGACCGACCACAAATGCGGGAAACCAAATAAAAATCTTTTTGCTTTTACTTTTGCCCCATTTGCCGATACAGTCACAACATCAGGAGTTGTTGCCAAAATAGGTTGCGCTGATGCATCATACAATGTTGTTTTTAATGTAACGGAAGTATCCGCATCGGTAGCATTTTTTATTTTTGTATACACAACTACTTCGGCTAGTTGATCGGTAGCGCGTGGCGTAGTGACATAAGTTCCCCAATGATCCACAAATACATTATTTACTGTAACAAGCCAGACATTCCGATAAATCCCCGATCCGCTATACCAACGCGAATTAGGTTGAGGAGAATTATTTACTTTTACTGCAATCACATTTTTTTCATCTCCATAATTCAGATATGGAGTGAGCTCATACCGGAAAGAAATATATCCATTTGGCCTGATGCCCAATGAATGCCCATTGATAAATACTTCGCTATTGCAATAAACTCCATCAAAATCAACAAACATTTTTTTATTTTTTGATGATACGGGAACAGTAAATGTTTTCCGATACCAGCCAATACCTCCGCGCAATGCACCTCCGCCATTACCAGTTGGGCTGGTAGAATCAAAAGCTAATTCAATGCTCCAGTCGTGCGGGAGATTCAGGTTTCGCCAGGATGAATCATTATAATCATTGTTTCTTGCACTATCGTCATCTCCCAAATAAAATTTCCATCCTTTGTTAAATGATGCGGTTGTCCGGGAAGATGATTGTTGCGCAGATAATTGTGAGGCAGAAAATAATATCAATAAGGCAAAATGAAAAAAAGCCTTAGTCGCTCTTGTCATGATCGTAAGAATTTTATGGAAGATAAACCGATAACATTAATTAGAAAAAATATTTGTGATTTTTGAAGATGGGTGGACGGACGAAGGCGGTCAGACCATAATTGCCAGGCCTAACGACCTCCATCCCAAAAACTGTAAGAATATCGATAAAAATTATTTCTGATTTTCTACCGCAATAAAACTAACAGATCGCCCGGGCATAGCAATCATAATATTATTTTGAATAGCCGCTGCATTTGCTTTAATTGTGGCATAGTTCGAAGGGCCGCCGGTGGAATTAGATGGCCCGATCCCATTTACAAATACGGCTCCTGAAAATTCGCCATTATCAGAACCTCCGGTCAATGTGTACCAATAATAGTTGGTCCCAAACCTGAAATTTTTAATATTAATCTTGACTGTTTTTGCAGCAGTGCCGGTATTTACGACAACAATCCCTGATTCACCGGATGAAAAAGAAGAAGCATAACTAAGGATGCCTGCATTAGGAGCCACAGTTACATCGACCATCTTATCGCCAAAATATTTTTGAAAATAATACATGTGGTAAAAAGCAGGGCGGGGATTCCAGGCGGCCGCATTAGGTTCATCGCCAATATTAAACATACCCTGATCATCACCGTTACTCCAGCCATTGGCAAGATCCCAGCGACTGGCTTCACCAAATTGATTTTTTATTAATTCGCCTAAAGTCATCACGGCATGTATGCCTGCTACATTCGATACCATTTGCTTTGAGCCGGTCGCAAAAATATTCCACTCCGTCAACGCCACAGGCTTTGTTGATACGCCATATTGCGTCAATTGTTGTTTAACATAGTTAATAGCATTGGAAGGCACAGTGAGCGCGCTGCTCAAAATATCACTGGCAGTTGAATTCGTATTATAAGGAGTGAAATAATCGTGGATGATAAAAAAGTCTGCAGTATTTCCTGCCTGGGTCAATACGCCCTGGTTCCATGTTTTATCGGTTGCATCTGCCCATGATGGAGCTTCTGCATCCAATAACTGTGCGCCAATAAAAATAGTAGCGCCAATTTGCTGTGCTGCGGCGCGCATGGAATCAGCAAATATTTTAAAATGCTGCCCATACAAATCGCCGGTTATTATTTGAGGTTGATTATCGTGGTTTTTTGAAACATCGATTTGATAACTGGCTTCCCAATTACCATTATCTTCATTACCAATTTCCCAGTATTTGGTCCTGCCATTATCATATCGCACCCAATCCGCAGCGAGATGCGCAGCCGTTGCAACCGGCGTTGGGCCTGTGCCATAACGCGCATAGGCATAGTTGATAGTAAGTATGCCCGTAGCTTTTGCCATTTGTAATAGCTGGTAATAATTAACAAGTGCCAGAGTCCAGTCTTGCGAATTTTGACCATACCAATATCCGGCAGCCACTGCATTCCCATTACCATCATACATGGTTGCAGGCACATCAGAGGGCGCTGTAGAAGCGTTCCAAAAATATATATCGCTGATGCTCCCGCCAGGCCCGCGGATAATATTAGGCGATAAGTCAGTGATATAATTAGTCAACGCGCTTTGGTTCACTATTTGCCCCATCCAAAGATTTGAGTTGTTGCCAAAAACATATTTCGGGACACGGGTAATAATATTGCTCATATCAACCGTAATAGTTGCGTCTGCTGTTGCTGTAGGTTTATTTGCAATTGTAAACGGCGGTGCGCTGAAGGTTTTAGCAGACCAGTCATTTCCAAAAAAACCAATGGTAGCAGCCAATGGGTTTTCATGCGGCGGCGTTATGGTAACCGTAGTATCAGGCACGGTACCGTTATTATTATTTGTATTGTTGACGGTTTTCTTGCACGATAAAACTGCCGACAATATTAAAATAGGATACAGCAGCCTGTTCGCTTTTTTGCTGTTCATTGGTTTTGTTTAATGGTTATATGATCAATCCCGCCACGATCAAAGCATACATGCATCATTATCCTGAAAAAGAATATATGAAATATAAGAATAAACGGGCTGATCAAAAAGATTTTCTGAGAGCCGTTACAGTAGTAATGAAAAGGCCCCGGATAAACCGGGGCCTGGTTGCTATAATGAATTTTAAAAGTTGAAGGTTAATGAACTTTATCTACGTTATTGTATTTGTCGGTATATACAGTTTCTTTATCTTTTACATTTTTTTGCTGATAGATCGTGATGAGTAAATCATACGAATCTTTCAATGTATCCCTGTCTTGTTTTTTTAATTTTCCTTTACTGCCAAGAAGCCCGTCAACTTTTTCAAAATAAGGGATTGCTTCATCAAATTTTTTGGTTGCTTCCGCACGCAGGTCGGTCCTCTTTTTTACATCTTCGGGTTTTGGCCCTTTAATTACTTTAGCCTGTTGTTGCAGATCAACACCGGCATTATATAAAATTTGCCCGAGCACCAATGAAGCCTGTGGATAGTTAGGATTTAACTGAAGGCTTTTTGATAAATTGTCTTGCGCTTTTTTTATCAACTCGTCTGCATTGTCCGGTCTCTTACCGGTTGATGTATCTGAAGAATATTGATAAAGTTCAAGCCCGTAGTTGAAAAAATATACACTGCTGTCGGGGAATTGTTTTACAATTTCTTCATACTTCGCGAAGAGCTGATCCTTGGTCCCTTTTTTGCGAAGAATATCGAGTTCCATTTCGGGCCAGAATAAATCTTTTGGATATTTTGCTTTGCCTATCGCAATATATTTTGCTGTGTTTGCATCATCTCCTTTTCGGTTGTAATAATCGGCGATCCATTTATATATTTCAATCATGTCGTTACCGCCGATCCTGGTAACGCCTGAATCCGCAATCATTCTATAATAAATAACTGCTTCATCCCTATTATTTGCTTTTTCTCCGGAAATACCTGCGTATAAAATAGCTGTTGTATCAATGGTTTGTTTAATCCACCCATTATGCGACATGAATGTGATTGCAGCTATTGAACCTTTAAAATCATTTAATGCTTCGGTATATTTCCCGGTATTGTAATTGGCAGCGCCAGACTGAAAATATCCCTGGTAAATATCATTGATAACTTTATATTGATCCTGGATCAACAATAGATAAACTTTTTTATCATCCAGGTCCATGTATTTTTTTAATGCATCAAAAGCTTGAGCATATGAGTCGGGAACCTGGGATTTCATTTGATCATTTGTACCGATAGCTGCGTAAATTTTTGCTTTATAAAACCACGCATCGAGGGCTTTTTGATTTTTATCGACCGTAAGTACTTTATCGATTTCAGTTTTTGCATCCTGCAGTTTACCGGCTTTGTAATAATCTCTTGCTTTGTCTGCGCTCTGAGCAAATAAAGCCAGGCCGATACCTGCAAATATTACACTTAGAAAGATTTTTTTCATGATTACTTTTAATTTGAAGTTTTATATTGAAGTTGCGATTTTCAATCTTCCCATTTCGATAGTTAAAGCCAATTTACTTTATAAGACCGAAAAAATAAAAATCGAAAATCGGAAATTAATATCAAAAACCAAGGATCAACCAAATTAACTTTCATCAACCGGGCCATTATCGGCCGGCCCGATCTTCTCTTCATTGCTGATGCCTTCATCAATTTTTGGTTCAGCAACATGATTGCCATTGGTCACCAGTTCTTTTAACTGGATGATGGCTGCAATCCCATCACCTTCATCAATGCGTATAAGTCTCACGCCCTGCGTAGCTCTACCCTGTTCGCTGATGCCATTAACTGGCATGCGTATCGTAATTCCTGATTTGCAGGTTATCATCAGGTCTTCTTTTTCAGTTACGTCTAAAATGCCTACTAATTTACCGGTTTTATCCGTTACACTAATTGTTTTTACTCCTTTGCCTCCGCGATTAGTAATGCGGTAATCATCTATAGGCGTGCGTTTGCCAAACCCTTTTTCGCTCACTACTAAAACAGTTCTTGTTTTATCGTCCTTATTGACACATATCATGCCAATGGCTTCGTCAGTCTTATCATCAACTTCTATGCCCGCAACGCCAATCGCGCCGCGGCCTGTAGGCCGAACTTTTTCTTCTTCAAAACGGATAGCTCTCCCGCTTCTGACAGCCATCATAATTTCACAATTGCCATCTGTCAATTTCGCATCTAACAAATGATCATGTTCAACAATGGTAATTGCGTTGACGCCTGTGAGCCTCGGGCGACTGAAGTCTTCTAATAAAGTTTTTTTAATTATCCCTTGCTTCGTGCATAGGACTATATAATGGCTATTGACAAAATCAGTGTCCTTTAAATCTTTCACGTCGATGATCGCTTTTATTTTATCGTCGGGCGGAAGTTGTATAAGATTTTGTATTGCTCTTCCTTTGCTGATTTTATCTCCTTCGGGAATCTGGTAAACATTTAACCAATAACATCTTCCTTTCTCCGTAAAGAAAAGCATCGTATGATGTGAAGAAGCGACGAACAGGTGCTCGATATAATCTTCTTCTCTCGTCCTGCCGCCTATTGCGCCGCGGCCGCCACGGCGTTGCTGCCGGTATTCTGTAGCAGATGTTCGTTTAATATATCCAAGATGTGAAATAGTGATCACTACATCTTCTTCTTTGATAAGATCTTTGATGCGCACTTCATCGTCGAGATATGTGATTTCTGTTTTACGCGCATCGCCGAATTTTTCTTTTACTTCAAGCAATTCTTTCCGGATTACTTCAAAGCGTTTTGGTTCATCGGCAAGTAAGTCTTTGAGCCGGGCGATCAATTTCATCAACTCATCATATTCCTGTTTGATCTTTTCCCGTTCCATGCCCGTAAGCCTTTGCAAGCGCAATTCGAGAATGGCTTTGGCCTGTATTTCATCCAGTCCCCAACCTGCATTGATCAAACTATCTTTTGCAATTTCAGGTGTGGATGAACTGCGTATCAGGGAAATTACTTCATCCAGGTGATCCAATGCAATAAGATAACCCTGTAGTATATGCGCTCTTTTTTCGGCTTCTTTTAATTCAAATTGCGTGCGCCGTATTACTACTTCATGACGGAATTCAACAAACTCACTGATCATCTCCCGAATGTTCAGCGTTTTTGGCCGGCCTTTGACCAGCGCAACATTGTTGATGCCATAAGAAGTTTGTAATTCGGTATGCTTGTATAGTTGATTAATGACAACGTTAGCCACGGCATCTCTTTTCAGGTCAATCACGATGCGTGTGCCTTCTTTTTCGTTGGACTCATTATTTACATGCGAAATACCTTCGATTATTTTTTCATTGACGAGTTGGCCGATGCGGTCGCATAAAGTGTCCCTGTTTACCTGATAGGGCAATTCTGTAATGATGATCTGTTCACGGCCACTTGGTTTTGCATCGATATGCAATTTGCCGCGCAACACTACTCTCCCTCTCCCGAAATGCATAGCAGCTTTCACACCTTCCATACCAAAAATCACACCGCCAGTTGGAAAATCAGGGGCTTTGATATGAACCATCAATTCTTCAACCGTGATATCTCTTTTATCGATATATGCAATGCAGCCATCTATTACTTCAGACAAATTATGCGGAAGGATATTAGTCGCCATCCCAACTGCAATGCCACTTGAACCATTGATGAGCAATTGCGGGATGCGTGTAGGCAATACCGTTGGTTCTCTCAACGAATCATCAAAATTCAATTGAAAATCTACTGTATCTTTCTCGATGTCTTCGAGCATATTTTCTGCAAGCCGGTGAAGCCTTGCTTCCGTATATCGCATGGCTGCAGGGCCGTCGCCATCCTGGCTGCCAAAATTCCCTTGCCTGTCGATTAAAACATAACGCATGCTCCATTCCTGCGCAAGGCGGACAATAGTATCATAAATTGCTGAATCGCCATGAGGATGGAACTTACCCATTACTTCCCCAACAATACGCGCACATTTTTTATACGGCTTATTGCTGTGATTGCCCAATTCGTGCATCCCATATAAAATGCGGCGGTGTACGGGCTTCATGCCGTCGCGCACATCCGGGAGCGCACGGCTGACGATCACCGACATCGAATAATCGATGTAAGCAGTTTTCATCTGCTCTTCAATATTAATGGGAACTATCCTGTTATTATCCTGCGTTTCCTGTGGTATAAGATTATCGTCCATATTATTTTTTACCTACTTAGAATCCTGTTTGTTTGACCATTCTGTAAGGGAGGCAAATGTACCGCATTTAGCGGTCTTTTCAAGAGAAAAAAAGTGAAAATTTTGAGGGAGAAGGTGGAGGGTCGAAGGGCAAAGGTCAAGGGTTGGGAAACAAGATATAATGAACAAATTTTAAGACAGGTAATTTGAATTAAAGAAATAAATTTTCAAGTACTGCGAATAGATTTAAAGTTCCGAACCTTGTCTTATCCTTTGCCCTTCGACCCTTGCCCTTTGACCTTTTCTTCATTCCAGCCATGCTCCCTTCACTATTTCTCCCTCCACATCTACATAAATATGTTCCTGTAATGTTGTTGCGATCGAGAGGCCGACATAATCCGGTTTTACTGGAAATGCATTATGCCTGCGCTCGACGAGCACCAATGTCTGTATTTTTTTTGGATGAAATTCGAGAAAAGGTTTTAGCGCATATAATAATGTTTTGCCGCTATTGGCCACATCATCAATAATGATAACAACTTTATCGTTGACAGAAACAGGCTGGCTTAATGTAACTGATGTTGGTTTTTGTTTATTGAGTGAGATGCTGATCAATTCGGTCGGCAAAGGTTGAATTTCTTTTAATAACCGCTGGATATTCCTGGCGATCACGCTGCCGCTTTCGCGAACGCCGGCTAATATGAAATCTTTTTCGCCAAAATTATTTTCTACTATTTCATAAGCCATGCGCTGTAATTTTTTCTCCGCTACTTCCTGGGTGAGTATGTAATTCTTATCCATAGAACCTTGATTTGTGGGATTGAAAAAGGATTGTGGGGAAAATTAACCAAGATTTGCGGAATTAAAAAAAGGATTTGAGGAAAGTTAATCACGATAGTAAACACAAATAAGATTACAACGAAAAATAAAATCAAATATTCATTTTGTATAATTATTTTTATCTCCTCAAAATCCTTTTCTAATCAGTTAATCATGGTCCAGCAGATCCTTTTCATTTTTGCAGCAGGCTTCGCCATTTGGCTCTTCAGCAAAAAGGCTCTTCGTATCCGCCGAAATATTTTGCTGGGGAAGGATGAGGATTATAGCGACCATCCTGGCGAACGCTGGAAAAATGTCCTGTTACTTGCATTCGGGCAAAAAAAAATGTTTCGCAACCCGTTGGTCGCGATCATTCATTTTGCGATCTATGCAGGCTTTATCATCATCAATATCGAAGTGCTCGAAATTTTCCTGGATGGTGTTTTTGGGACGCATCGTTTATTTGCTTCTCCATTAGGAGCTGCATATAGCTGGTTGATCAATGGTTTCGAATTTCTTGCGGTGGCTGTGTTGCTTGCCTGTATCATTTTTTTATGCAGGAGAAATATCATTAAGCTGAAACGCTTTGTCAGTCAAGATCTCGACGGATGGCCGCGCAGCGATGCGAATTATATCCTGATCACCGAAATTATTTTAATGAGCCTTTTTCTCACATTAAATGCATCTGATACTATTTTGCAGGAAAGAGGATATAGTCATTATGCAGAACATGTGACAGGCAATTTTTCCATATCGCAATTCCTTCACCCATTATTAAATGGATTAAGCAATAGCGGGTTGGTCATTGTAGAAAGAACCTGTTGGTGGCTCCATATCCTCGGCATTTTTGCATTTCTTAATTATCTGCCTTACTCCAAACACCTGCATATAATTTTTGCTTTCCCGAACGCGTATTATGCGCGATTATGGCCGGAAGGCAAAATGCGCAACATGCCCGAGATACAAAAAGAAGTATTGTATGCGATGCAACCTGAATCAGCACCTGCCGAAGCAGCAGCCCCGGTAAAATTTGGCGCAAAGGATGTGTTCGACCTGAGCTGGAGAAATTTGCTGGATGCATATTCATGCACGGAATGTGGCCGATGCACGGCTGCATGCCCGGCCAATATCACCGGCAAAAAATTATCTCCAAGAAAAATTATGATGGACACGCGCGACCGTGTAGAAGAAGTTGGGAAGAATATAAATACGAATGGTTCATTTAAAGATGATGGAAAAACTTTATTGAAAGATTATATCAGCGTTGAAGAACTTCGTGCCTGCACAGCCTGTAATGCCTGTGTGGAAGAATGTCCCGTTAGCATTAGCCCGCTTGAAATTATACTCGAATTACGGCGTTCGCTAATTATGGAAGATAGCAACGCACCACAGGAATGGAACAGCATGTTCAGCAATGTAGAAAATAATTTTGCGCCCTGGAAATTTAGCCCGGACGATAGGGATAAGTGGGCGGCGGAGTGATGGGGATGTGCAATGGGCAATAAGCAATATGCAATTGGCAATAGACAATAATCAATAAACATTTGCAATAAATAATTAATCTGTAATACAAATCGATCATCGCCTATTGTCTATTGCCAATTGCATATTGCTCATTGTCGATTGCGCATTGCTTATTGTTTATTGATTATTGTCTATTACTTATCCCTCGTTGCATATTGCCCATTGATCATTCAATCCCCGAACCGGTAATCATCCGGTAACATTGAGCTACTGCCGCAATAATAAATATAACGCCCATTATTTTATTTAATGTCCTATTGCTTGTATTCATTTTCGTGACCAGCCAATTACCGCCATACATGTACACGGCAAGCCCGCAAATAGTACCTGCTCCCGCGCCGATAGTAAAAAGATTAAACTCTGTGAAATTAGGGTTTAGCAATTTGACGCTCATAAAATAACTGCTCCATACAAACCAGAAAGGTATTTGTGCAGGGTTAAGCGCGCTCATGCTAACGCCTAAAAAAAACCTGTTGATAGTATTGTTCAGCAATAATGCCTTCTTATCATCCTGTTGTTTTCGCGCAGCGATGAAACCAAGTATGCCCAGCACAAGAAATAATACGACGGTTAACCAGCCTAATATTTCAAAAAAAAGTTTGTGGTCCATGATCCAATCCACACCGGCTAAAACAATCCGCAAATAGATCATTTCGATAATAGCCACACCCAAACTATATTTCCAGGCATTGCTGAAGTTTTCCTGCACGGCAATTTGCGTGGCGGTAATGCTCATCGTGCCCAATGGCAGTTGCCCAAGAAAACTAAGTAATAAACCCAATAAGCAAATAAAAAGTAAATGCATATTGCAATGATAAAGAATTTGGAACTTGGAATGTAAAATGTAAAAGTTGGCTGCAGCCCTCAATTACTTTTACATTTTACATTCGATATTTAATATTTTACATTCTCCGGCGCAAAAACCAAAAATAAAGAGGCACACCGGTAAGCATTAATACCATGCCGATAGCCGCCTCGCGTGGGCGGGCGAAAATAGTATTTATAAATAATACGGCGCTGAAAATAATTACAATCGCAGGAACTAACGGATATCCCCAAACGCGATATGGCCGTGGCGCATCGGGCATTTTTTTCCGGAGGATGAATACGCCCAACGCGGTAGCCCCATAATAAATAAATACGGCAAAAATGATCATATCGGTCAATTGGTCAAAACTCCCTGAAAGCACCAACAGGCAGGCCCATACGCCCTGGTACCATAAGGAATTAGCCGGAGCATGAGCCTTATTGAGTTTGCCAACGGGCGAGAAAAAAAATCCCTCGCGTGCCATAGCATAATAAGGACGGCAACTGACAAGTATGGTGGCATGCGTGCTGCCCAAAGTAGTAAGCGCAATTAATGCGGATATAAATAACACACCCTTGCTGCCCCAAAATACTTTTACTGCTTCTACTGCGGCGATGCTATTTTGAGATTGATAAACCTGTTCAAGTTTTGTGATCGGCAATAGAGAAAGATATGTGATATTGATGAGCAGGTAAAGTGCGATCACAATAAACACACCAGTAGCAATACCTAATGGGATATTGCGATTTGGGTTTTTAACCTCACCGCCGATATATCCTACCACGGCCCAACCCTGGTAGGCCCAGAATGCAGCGAGCATGGCAGTAAATACTGCGCTGAAACCAACAGGTGTTGAAGTAGTTGTTTTTAGTGATAAGGCATTGCTGATATGCGCTTCGTTACTGCTCATCCCAAATACGACAATCGTCAATATGCCAAGAACGACTAATGAAAGTATTGCCGTGCTCAGGCCCGCTCCTGTTTTTATACCGCGGCTATTGATCCACGTTAGTATAATGATAAGCAGGATTGCGGTGATTTTTATCGTGAAATCTGCAAAAGGATAAAAAATGCCGCCGATATTAAATCCTTCGAGAGAGGTTAAAACCGGAGGCAAATGGACGATGCTGTTCAATGACTGTGCAAAAATATATGCGAGTGAAGAAATGGATGCTGTTTGGATAACGGAAAAAAGCGACCACCCGAAAATGAAAGAAAAAAAACGGTTGTAGATTTTTTTATAATAAACATATTCACCACCGGTGTCAGCAAGCAGTCCCGCCACTTCCGCATTACTTAATGCACCAAATAAACTGATGATGCCGCCAAGCACCCAACACAACAATACCCATCCCGACGAATGCAACGCGCCTGCCATCGGCGCTATTTTTTTATACACGCCGGAACCAATGATATTGGATATGGCCACAACAACGACCATTCCCAATCCCAATGTTCGGTTGAGTTGTTTAGAATTGTTCATATTGAGATTGAAGGTTTAGGGTTAGGGTTTAAGGTATAGGGTATGGTAGGCTGCTTAAAGATAAGAGGTAAAAGGCAATCTGTAATTATATTCGAATCTATTTGGTGTAACTGTTTAGTTTCACGCAAATCCGCTAAGGTTATAAGGGCGCTAAGGTTCGCTGTATGCTTAATATTTCTTTGTGTATGCGTTTTTTAAACTCTTTTATATTAAACTCACGGTAATCAATACCCTATATTCTAAATCTCTGCTCGATATTCGCTCGCTCCTTATGCAGTCATTGCTGCCAGTTTCTCCGAATTGTGTTTGTTTTCGCGGAACATTTGTATGCCTTCACGTATGCTGAGATAGCGAAACCCACGCCGATGGTTCATCCTGCTGATACGCCAGAGAATAATCCAATGACGGATGATTTCTTTCCATGCAAAAAAAATCGAATGCTTCGGGTCATAAATATGAGTAGGTTCTGACCCGGCGCCATTCACTTCTATCACTGAAAAATTCAATCCCTTTTTTAATTCTTCCCAGGTATTGTACCGGATATCCAGCCGACCAAAATAAAAATCCGGGATCTCTTTACATAGTTTGTCAATAGTCGATACCAGTTCTTCATTGATCAACTGCGAATCATCAAGAAATTCTGCGCCACGTGCATGATTGCCATAGGGAACAATAACACGTTCCTCTGCTTGCGGTAAAATGATTGCCAATAATTCGCTATTCGTTTTTTCAAGATTTTTTAATTGAAGGACCCCTCTTTTATTCTTCAACAGTAAATCTTTTACGGTTGATACGCCATCTCCTCGTACTTTCAAAAATTCCTTACGCACGATGCCGGATATTCCTCCCAATAGCTCACCAGGATAACGATAATAAAAAATCCCTACTTCATTTTTATATGATACAAATTCCTGTATATGAAAATCAAGGAATGCATTCCGCACATATTCTTTTACATCATCTTCGTCGCGGAGTGCTTTTATCCCGCGACCACGGCCACCGATATCAGGCTTACCGATCATAGGGAATCGCAATCCTTTTTTTTGCAATTCCAACAACACAATATCTGCGTTGGATGGTGTTGAGAAGAAAACGGTTTTTGGATGGATAGCTGCCGGTATTATCGCGCAAATATCTTTTTTTGATTCATTAAGAAATCCCCCGTTTTTAATCCGGGGATTAGCCGCCGCAAAAAAGAAAAAAGATCTCGCACGCAGGCATAGGCCTATCCATATAATATAAATCGGTATGTAGATCGTACTGAAATTCCAGTATTCCCAATTGAATAATTTAATAAAAAAAGGGCGGTTTAACTGACGTTGAAACCAGTTCATCACTTGACTGAAATTACTTTGTTTACAACAAGGTCCTGCAGGTAAGATTGTTGATTGCGCAGGTCAATATATTTCATCGAAACAGTTTCATTTGTAAACGCTGCGGAAGTGATACTAACGGTGAAGACTATGTTATTTCTGTTCATCAGGAGATCATTATGTTTATCCCCATCACCCGTAAATTGATGAAATAGCAGGATGTCGGCCTGCAACGGTTGAGGATTTTTTTTGAGCCATTCTTCAAACCAATATTTACGCCTGGCGATTGTTTGTTCATCATATAATGTAACTGATGACCATATATGAGGGAGATTTTCATCCATTTGTTGCTGATACTTTTCCATCCCGTCCCACCTGCATTCGAACAATTGGTTATCCTGCCAAATGATAGCAGTGAACGGTTCGATATTATGCAAATCAGTTTCTATGAAAGCAGACAAAGGCGATTCCTGCCCGGCAAAATCAAGGAGGACTAATCCCCTGCTTTTCCGATATGGTGGATTAGGGATATGCTTTTGCCATCCGCCATTTAAAAAAACAATTGCACTGCCATTTTCATGAACGGCAAACCAGGTACCACCTGCATCTGCATCTTTTGGAAATAAAATATTGCCCGAATTAAGTTTGTACAAAGCAGGTTTTATCGCGGCTGCACGCCAATGCTTTTCATCGCGGTTGGAGCTGATAAAAACTTTTTCGTTACCCGGGATGAACGTTACTGTGCACATTGCTTACGATGCTTAATAGTAGAAGATGCTACACCAAAATCTTCCGACAAAGCGATATCGCTTATCTCGGCTATGCCTACCCGCATTAATGCCATGTGATGGATTGCATGCTCAAGGTTATAGGCAATTTCGCGGTAATAATTTGTGGATATGATTACGGGTTCAATGACATGCTCATCATAACAAGCCGAAAGCCTCAACTCCTTATTTGGTTTATTGAGCTCACGAAATATCTTTACTAAAAGTGCGGATGCAAATTCCTTATCGGTTTCGATTTCAATATCTCTTTTTCTTTTTTCATAATCCACTACCCCACTGTCATACCCCTGCTGAAGACATTGAAACAATTCAATAATATGACGCACATGCTGCCCAATGGTATTGTTCGTTAAATTTTTACACGGTTGCACATATTGTGCATCCGTTAAACGCGCAATAGAATTGGCTAGCTGAACGAAAACAGCATTGACAGGTTGTTGAAGTTGCATGAAATCGCTGGCGTTTTTTTAAAAATAAGAATTTATTTTCATTTTTTTTTGGCAACTACGCTTAAACTCATTTCCAGGTTATCCGATATGGTACTTGAGCCACCCACACCAAAATCGCGCCTGTTAATTTTGAATCCTCCCTTAAACAAATAGCCATCATCGGATGAAGTTGCAGTAAAAGGAAAGGAAATATCTTTTGACTGATTTTTTATAGTCAGCTTCCCGAAAATAAATAAAGTGCCCTGCTTATTTGATGTGGTAACTTTAGTAGATACGAAATGGATCCGCGGATAGTTTTTCACATCAAAATAAGTATCCTCCCGTAGATGATTATCGCGAGCATTATTGTCTGTATTGATGCTGTTTGCGTCAATGCTAACATCAAAATTTGCTGTCGCCAGGTTATTGGGATCAAAATTGATTGTTCCCTCTAACCCAGTGAATGAACCACTGACATTAAACCCAAAATTTTTAATCTTGAATTGTATGGAAGAACCCTGGTCAACAGGTTTGTATTGGGCAAATAAAAATTTTCCTGTAATAACAAGTAAAACCGATATAATTATTTTTTTCATAGATCATCCGTTAATCGTAAATAAGAAGACAAATATCGGAAGTTGGAAAGGATTTTATATTACCGTTAAACCAACTTCATTGCCGCTGATATCTATTGGCAGCTCCAGTTATTTTGACTTAAGATTTATCAATTTTAAAAGATCTTTCCGGTAAAAGAACGTTAAAATTGCGCAACTGATAAAAACAATCAATGCATACGTAAATAACACGGCATCCCCGTCAAACACAATACCTAATTTGGTAAGGTGAAAAAATAATGCCCCGGCCATTAGTCCCAGTCCTAATAATGCACCATACCCGGTTGTTCGTGGGAACAGGATCAAAACAGATGCGATCAATTCCAGCACGCCGGTACCAATCCGCCCCCATGGTTCCATGCCCAGTTCTGTAAATAATTTTACGGACTGCGGGTGAGCCGTAAATTTAAAATACAAGGTTTGCAGTAAGATAACGGCTGCGAGCAAACGAAGTATCCACAATAAAATATTCCTGAGTTGCATAAAAAAATTTAAAGTTTCGTGCTTATATCAATGATATATCTTTTGCCAGTTTGCATCAGCCTGCTGGTGCAATTTGTTCTCATCCTTATCCCAACTCTTCTTTGTATTATTAAAAAATTTATTATAAAAAAGGAATAATTTGCCATTTATGATTTTAAAAGTTTCGGGATCGATATCAACCTTCGACCCATCCTTTCCCATAGCATACGCGCACCATCCGCCATATTGCGGCTCATATTTGGATGGATTTTTTTTGAATTCATCCCGATCGGCTACTGATACAAAATAATAATTTACGCCGTTATCCGACACAGCAAAATCCTTGTTCCCTTTTATCGCTTTGTTCTGTGTGAAATAAGCGACCGGGTCATATCCGTCAATAGCAATCCCGCCATCGAGATTAAATTGTTTTTTTCGTAATGCGGATTCGTCCTGTGAAAAAGAAGACAAGCCAGTAAAAATCAACAGCGCCAAAAGCATTTGTTTCATGGTTTAAAAATTTGAAGTCAAAAGTATCAATCCCGGCTTATTATTATTGTCAGTTACTTGACATAACTTTTTTTTGCAGCTTTTTAACATCAAGGAAACATATTTGCTGGCGATCGTACGATAAGATGCCTTCGGTCTCCAACTCATTAATCATCGTGGTAACAGTTTGTCTGCTTGAACCAATCAGGTTGGCGATATCTTCATGAGTAAGATAATTTGGGATACAAAAGCCTTCGGAAGTCTCGCCTAATTTCTGTTCTACCAGCTGCCATAAAAAATGGACCAGCCGTGTTTTTACATCTTTGTTCAATAAGTTTAATAAACGGTTTTCAATCGTGCGCAATTTGGCACCTACCTGTTTGCTGTACTTCAAAGCAAGCTCCGGCTTGCGTTTCAGCAATTTTTCAAAATCGTCAATATTAAAAGCGCAAATGCTCACATTATCTTTATGCGCTTGCGCAAACTCACCATGTAAATTGCTTCGATCCAAAGTAAATTGTCCGAACAATTCACCTTTTTGTATAATTTCTTTTGTCTTTTCATTCCCTTCATTGTCGATATACCCGATACGGATATAACCTTCTTTGACGAAGTATAATTTATTATGATTATATGCTTCGAAATAAATGTATTCGCCCTTGGGCACTTCTATGAAATGGTGCTCGATATTGAGTTCAGTATATTCTTCGTCGGTAAGTTGGCACCACAAATCATAGTTCCTGATCAAAAGCATTTTGTCGTCAAGAGGCATATAAAAAATTTAAAACAATAAACATAAGAATTGAAAACACAGGTTACCCGGATTAGTTCGAATCACAAGCATTGTCCTGATTTATACAAATTATTAATCGTCCATGAATTTCGTGAAATTCGTACAATCTATAACAATTCGTGTTTTCAATGCTTGCTTTCTGACAATTCGTATTAGATTTATATCAAATTAAGTTGTACATGCAGGTAACTACCATGGCTGAATTGGCTGCAAAAGGAGAAAGCCCGGAAATCCTATTCTGGATTGGCTGTGCTGGTAGCTTCGATCAACGGGCACAAAAAATAACGAGGGCTTTTGTCAGCATATTGAACAAGCTCGAAATCCGTTATGCTATTTTAGGAAAGGAAGAATTATGCACAGGCGACCCCGTCCGTCGTGCAGGGAATGAATTCCTTTTCCAGATGATGGCTTATCAGAATATCCAAACGTTAAATAATTATGGGATTAAAAAAATTGTAACTGCCTGCCCGCATTGTTTCAATACCCTGCAAAATGAATATCCGGTACTGGGAGGAAATTATGAAGTGATCCATCACACTGTTTTTTTACAACAATTGATCGACGAAGGGAAAATAAAATTAAAAGAAGGCGGCCCGTTCAACGGAAAGCGCATAACCTATCACGATAGTTGCTATCTCGGCCGTGCCAATCATATTTACGAGGCACCGCGCAAAGTGCTGGAAGCGCTGGATGCCGAATTGGTAGAAATGAAACGCTGCCGCAGCAAAGGGCTGTGTTGCGGCGCTGGTGGCGCACAAATGTTTAAGGAAGAAGAAAAAGGCACAACAAGAATAAATTTTGAACGGACTGACGAAGCTATTGCTGCAGGCGCAAATATTATCGCGTCTGCTTGTCCATATTGCAATACTATGCTGACAGATGGCGTTAAACATGCAGAAAAAGAGGAAACCGTCAAAGTGATGGATGTAGCGGAATTAATCGCAGCAAACCTGTAAAATTCAATATCATGAAAACAATTATTTCCTGGTATGCGCTCAAACAATTCGCGATGGTATTTTGTGGCGCAATTGGGCTCAATCTCCTTCTCACCACTTTTGATTCTGATTTTGATTTTGAAACACAAATCTCTCCCAAAAATCTCTTGTTTATTCTTTTTCTAACAGTATTTATCACTTTGCTAATCTTAACCAGGCGAAACAAAAGACAAAGTACAAATGCTTAATTTTGTACAATGAACCTGAATTATAAAGAATTATTGCCACAGGATTTTGCCGCTTCTTCCAGGGTATGGATTTACCAGGGCAACCGTTTATTCAGCCTAAGCGAAGCATTGCAGGTGGAAGAATTATTAAATGCGTTCGCAGGTCAATGGCTTTCCCACGGCACGGCTGTAAAAGGGTTTGCTACGCTCTTTTTCGGGCAGTTTATTATTTTGATGGCCGATGAATCGGCTACAGGTGTGAGTGGATGCAGCACAGACGGATCAATTCGCCTCATCAAACAAATCGAACAACAGTTTAATGTCCAGTTATTCGACAGGCAATTGCTTGCCTTTGTGATAAAAGACAAATTACAGCTCATCCCGATGTCACAATTAAATTATGCCGCTGAGAATAATTTTATCGATGGAGAAACACTGTATTTTAATAATACGGTTCAAACAAAAGAAGAATTGGAAAACAAATGGATCATTCCAGCCAAAGACAGTTGGTTAGCTTCACGCATACAATTTAAAAAAGAAGTCATCTCCTAAAATTGCTTGTAAAACTAAATGCTTCCAATTATATCAGGCTGTCGCATATCATCTGCATAAAATAATTTAACTGTTCGTTCGTTATCACTCAAATCCAATATCATGAATAATTTCCACTACTGCTTACATTGTGGCACTTCCATCACTAAAGGTGTCAATGATTTTTCGACAGATGTTTATGGAATCCCTCTTTGCCTCACGCATCAAATCAAACTGCAGGAATCGCATGCCAGCCGTGAAGCCAAAGATATTTTCCTGGCGCTTAAATACAATAAGATCCCTGCTGAGCTTGAATATAACGATGGCAAAAAAACGATAGATGTCGCCATCCCCGGAAAACTTTATATCGAAATGGATGTGAAATGTGAATACGAAGCAGAGCAAGCCATGATAGAACTAGTCAATGCATTCAGCACGCCTAACAAAGAAAAAATCCCTACTGTAAAAATCCCCCATTCACTTGTAAATAACGAAATCATGTTCAAAAGAGCGGTTGATTGTCTTACAGAAATGTGCTCAGGATTATAAAATTTTAAATAGGCCCATTTTATTTTAATGAACACAAGGTGTAAAAGCTTTGTGTTTATTTTTTTGCCTGCCGGTAAGATTTTTTCAAGCTATCAGTAACCAATCATTACATCCATTTTCCTTATTTTTGACCCTCAAAGTTTTTATCTAAGCTTTTTAAATATAAATAAGCGGAAGTAGCTCACCTGGTAGAGCGACAGCTTCCCAAGCTGTAGGTAGCGGGTTCGAGTCCCGTCTTCCGCTCTTTCTTTCCAAATTAAAACCTGGGACTTTTCCAAAGTCCCCCCAGCTTTTCCAAAGTTTAAAACTTTGGAAAAGCTGAATCGCTGTCATCCTGTCATTTTTTTACCGGCTTTTACCTATTTTTGCAGTCCACAAGATATTATCTGATGCTGGAACTTACAAATACGAGGTTACATGACGAAAACCGCCAGGGAGAAATATATGCTTCCGCAACTGCTTCACATGACCAGCACAAAAAATTTTATATAGAAAGTTATGGCTGCCAAATGAATTTTGCTGATAGCGAAATCATCGCGTCCATCTTGCATGATAATGGTTTTGGGGCCACAAGGGATTATGAAGAAGCTGATCTCGTTTTATTAAATACCTGCTCCATTCGTGAAAAAGCGGAACAAACTATCCGCAGCCGGCTTCATATATTTCGCCAGGTAAAGAGACATAAGCCATCATTGCTGATCGGCGTATTGGGCTGCATGGCCGAAAGATTAAAATCAAAATTTTTAGAAGAAGAGAAATTAGTTGACCTCGTGGTAGGTCCCGATGCATACAGGACTTTACCGGGTTTGATTGAAGAAGCAGAAAGCGGCCAAAAAGCCGTAAATGTTTTATTGAGCCGCGAAGAAACCTACGCTGATATTTCTCCAATCCGGTTAAACAGCAACGGCATCACCGCTTTTGTAAGCATCATGCGCGGCTGCAACAATATGTGTTCATTTTGTGTTGTCCCTTTTACCAGGGGACGTGAGAGGAGCCGCGATGCACATTCGATTATCAGGGAATGTGAAGATTTATTTAGCGAGGGGTATCGGGAAATTACCCTGCTCGGGCAAAATGTAGATAGTTATTATTGGTATCCTTCGAGCAATAAATCTGCAAACCTTGATCCTGCTGTTACATGCAATGAAGAAGCTGTGACATTTGCGATGCTGCTGGAAACTGTTGCAAAGATTTCTCCGCGGTTAAGAGTCCGTTTCTCCACATCTCACCCAAAAGATATAACTGATGATGTATTGCATGTGATGTCGAGACACGAAAACATTTGTAAATATATTCACCTGCCGGTACAAAGCGGCTCGACCAGGATTTTGCAATTGATGAACCGTACGTATACGCGCGAATGGTATATGGCTAAAATTAATCGCATACGCGAAATCATGCCAGACTGTGGCATCAGCTCAGATATCATTTCCGGTTTTTGTACAGAAACGGAGGATGACCATCAAGATACTTTAGAACTGATGAAATTTGCGCGCTATGATATGAGCTATATGTTTTATTATAGCGAGAGGCCGGGAACGCTCGCTGCAAAAAGATATCAGGACGATGTACCGGAAGAAATAAAAAAGAAAAGGCTTGATGAAATTGTAAAATTACAGAACCGCCTGTCGCAGCAAAGCAATAAGGATGATATTGGTAAAATATTCAACGTACTTATTGAAGGGAATTCAAAAAAGAGTGCCGATGATTGGATGGGTCGCAATACGCAAAATAAAGTAGTCGTGTTCCCGAAAAAAGGATTTGATTTTACCAAAGGTGATTTTGTGCTTGTCAAAATAAATTCATGCACAGGCGCTACACTAATTGGCGAAGCCATAGCTTCAGATTTATCGACCAACTAACGGCTTATGGTAAACGCTAAATGTTAAAAAATGGAAATTCAATCAATAAAAAATCGTTTTGGAATTATTGGCAATTCTCCCGCATTGAATTATGCCCTGCAGGTTGCCATACAGGTTGCAAATACCGATCTTACCGTACTCATATTTGGTGAGAGTGGCGTAGGTAAAGAAATATTTTCGCATATCATCCATTCCTTATCGGCCAGGAAACATAATCCTTTTATTGCAGTCAATTGCGGCGCTATCCCCGAGGGGACTATAGATTCAGAATTATTTGGGCATGAGAAAGGTTCATTTACCGGAGCAGTTGATTCAAGAAAAGGATATTTCGAAACTGTGAATGGAGGCACAATTTTTCTTGATGAAATTGGTGAATTGCCGCTTGGCACACAGGCAAGGTTATTGCGCGTTTTGGAAGCAGGCGAATTCATTCGCGTGGGATCTTCCAAAGTTCAAAAAACTGATGTGCGTGTTATCGCTGCAACAAATAAAGATTTACTCATACTGACTGAGAAAGGAAGATTCCGCGAAGATTTATATTATCGGTTGAGCACGGTCCCCATTCGCGTCCCATCCCTCCGTGACCGCAAAGAAGATATCCCGCTGCTATTCCGCAAGTTTGCAGTTGATTTTGCAGAACGATATAAAACAGCGCCAGTACAGCTTGACGAGGAGGCAAAAAATCTGTTAATTAACTATTCATGGCCGGGCAATGTGCGCGAATTGAAGAATATTGCAGAACAAATATCTGTCTTGTCGATAGATAAATTGATCAATGCAGAACAGATAAGAAAATTTATCCCCGAAACATCGATGAACCGTTTGCCGATGGTTGTTTCGCACAATGGCAATGCATCATCCAATAATCATGATTTTTCAAACGAACGGGAAATACTGTACAAACTTTTTTTTGATATGAAAAAAGATGTCACAGAACTGAAAAAAATGTTTGTTGAAATTTTGCAAAACCCATCATTGGCAACAGCGCACCAGGATGCATATATGAATAACCTGAAAGAATTAAAACAGCAGGAAGTTTATCAGCCATCCGCGATCGGCTCACCTACTTATACTTCTCCTCAACCGGTAGTCATCCATAATAATAATGATGAACATATCCAGCAACATGAAGAAGTAGAAGAATCGCTCAGCATCATGGATAAAGAAAAAGAGCTTATTATAAAAGCGCTAAAAAAACATAAAGGCAAACGCAAGGATGCATCATCCGATCTTGGTATTAGTGAAAGAACTTTGTATAGAAAGCTAAAAGAATATGATATCGATGAATGAAAATAAAATGTGCGAAGTAGAAAGGTCAATGGTCAAAGGTCAAGGGAAGATTCGGAATTTCCTTTTGCCCTTTGCCCTTATTTCCGTTTTATTGTTCCTGGCCTCTTCCTGCAAAATCTATTCATTCAAGGACGTTTCCGTGCCCGCCCAGATAAAAACAATCAGGATCAATTTTATTGAGAACAAGGCGCGATTTGTTGACCCGACATTAAGCCCGCAACTGACAGATAAATTCAAACAAAAAGTGGGTAGCCAACTTAGCCGGCTTACACAGGTGCAATCGGATGATGCAGATTATATCGTCGATGCATATATCTCCGATTATGCAGTGACGACAGCCGGCGTTTCCAATCAACAAGCTGCGACCGACCGTTTAACTGTCAGTGTCCATATCATGTTCAAAAATAAATATAGTGACCAAAAAATAGGCACGCCTGATTTTGAAGCTGATGTAAGCCGTAATTTTGATTTCTCGGCGAGCCTGAACTTAAATGATGCAGAAGCACAATTGGCAACTACAATTGTGAGCAATATGACAGATGAAATGTTTAATAGGATATTTTCTAATTGGTAACCTATTCAATGATGACAGTAAGCACAGCATCGGTACTTCAATATCTGTTCGGGACTGACCGGCTGGAAGAGGTTTCCATAGACCAGCTAAAAGAATTGGTCGATGAATATCCTTCATTCAATGCTGGTCATTTTTTGCTCTCGACAAAACTGCAACAGGAAAAAGATAATTCCTTTCTGCCCGAAACGCAAAAAACAGCCCTGCATTTTCATAACCCTTTCTGGTTGCAATGGCTTTTACAAAATAACGGCGAGGAACAAACGCCAAAAGAAACTGAGCCAGAATTTTCCAATGAATATTTGACAAAGCCCGAAATCGCAAGCAGCAATCTATTCGGATACGAGGAAAAAACTTTTCAGGCAGACCCTCAAATCAATGAAATAACAACAACCCATCAGCAGGAATTAATAAATTCTGAAGAACCTGCCGTGGCCTCCCAGTATACTGAGGAAACTTATATTGAAAAGAGTTATGAATCCAATCTTCCTGAGCCCGAAATACATCATCAGGAAATAGAATCTTATCATCAACCGGAAGAGACACAAAAAGAAGAAGAGATTGAGACCAGCTATCCGATCAATCATATCTCTGATGAAAAAACTGATGATAGTATTTCTCTTGAAACAATTGCATATAATGATGATCCGAAACAATTAAAAGAAGAATATCAACAGGAAGAAATACAAAAAGAAGAAGAACCCTTACCCGATTTCCATCATATCAATAATGGCCATGACGAAATAATTCATGATACTGCAGAAACAGGATCAACTATAATCAACTGGCATGAAGAACTTGTAACAGAAACTCATCAACCGCAAATTATAGAAGAACAACAACCCGCAACGAATTTTAATATTGACAACAATGGTCATGATGAAAGCATTCATGAAACATTGCCCGAACCTGAAATATTTCATGAACATAGTGAACAAATAAAAGAAGAGCCGAAACCCGAAGAAATACAGGTAGAAGAAAATTCAACAGGCATCCATAAGATTATTGATACCAATGATGAAATAACAAGCAATACAACCATTCCCGATCAACCTGTAATTGCTGATCATGTTGAACCGGTTACCGAAGACCATTCACACGAACACAAACAACAGGAAGAAGATAGCCCCGTGGTATATGTCAACAATAGCCATGCTGAAACAGTATACGATACTACAGTCCCCGAACAGGTGGAGGAGTCAAATCATACAGAACATATCGAAGAAATTAAAGAGGAAGTTGCGAAGGAGCCCGTAATACAGGAGGAAACAGCTCCTGAAATTCTGGAAACGAAATTGGAAGAAGAGCATATTCAACCGGAAACAATTTCTTTTCACAAATCGGAAGAAACGGCTTCAGAGCCGATGAAACACGAGCTTGTTTTCGAACCGTACTATACAATAGATTATTTTGCGTCGCAGGGCATCAGGTTTATACCGGAAGAAAACCCGACAGACAGGTTTGGGAAACAGCTCAAAAGTTTTACGGCCTGGTTAAAAGTGATGAAAAGGCTCCCGCAAAAACCTTTGCTGCAAGAACCTGTAGATGATGTGGCAGATGCACAGATTCAAATTATTGCCGCTAACTCAATCGAAGAAAAAGATGTTATTACAGAAGCCATGGCCGAAGTGCTGGCTAAACAGGATAAAATCGACAGTGCTATTGATTTATACCTGAAATTAAGTTTGCTCAATCCCATAAAAATCGCTTATTTTGCGGCCAAAATTGAAGAACTAAAAAGGAGATCGCTATGATTTTTTTCGTTATACTTATCCTCGTTGCCTGTATATTTCTCGGGTTGATCATATTGGTCCAAAACCCCAAGGGTGGCGGCCTGGCAGGCAATGTCGCCGGTTTCAGCAACCAATTCATGGGCGTGAAACAAACCACTGATGTGCTTGAGAAGGGAACCTGGATACTTGCTGTTGTTGTAGTATTGCTTTGTCTTTTTTCAACCGTATTTATCCCTAAAACAACTTCTTCACAAACTAGGGATGTCAGGCCTACTACCAGTAATTCCATACCGCTATCAAATGGTTCGCAACCAGCCAGTGGCAATGCAACTACACCGTCAGCTACTCCTCAGTCACAACCAGCTAAATAGGATGTTTCAAAATATTTATAGCCCTGTCATAAAAAATGGCGGGGTTTTTCGTTTATTTGAAATAAGAATGATATTCCTATGAAGAAAAGAGTTTTTATTACATTCCTCTTGCTGGTATTATTGGCCATAATTCTTTTTGCCTGGGAATTATTGGGCCCTGCTACGGCATTCAGTCCAGACAAATATTATCTATATATTAAGACAGGCATGAACTATCCGCAGCTCATGCAGCTAATCCGTAAAGACACGGTGCTTAACAGCCCCACGGTTTTTGAATGGGTGGCTTCGAGGACGGATTACCCAACCAATGTAAAAGCAGGCAAGTACGAAATCAAGAAAGACATGAGCATGATGGAGATTTTACACATGCTCCGTAATGGCAGGCAGGTACCGGTGAACCTGGTCATCACCAAATTGAGGACAAAGGAGGATATGTCATCATTGGTCGGCAAAAAATTCGAATGCGATTCACTGGCATTTATAAAATTTTTAAATGATAACGATTTTCTGAGAGAGTATCATGTCGACTCCAATACAGTCATGACAATTATCTTTCCAAATACGTATGCGTATTACTGGAATACAACACCGAACAGGATTTTCAAAAAATTCGTTGCCGCATATAAAAACTTTTGGACAGAAGAGCGTTTGCAATTAGCACACGAACATCACCTCAACCCTACTACTGCATATATACTTGCTTCGATTGTTGAAGAAGAAACAAACAAGAATGAAGACAAAGGAAATGTCGCCAGCGTTTATATGAATCGGTTAGCTATCGGGATGAAGCTGGCTGCTGACCCAACAGTAAAATTCGCACTCAGAAATTTTGAATTAAAACGTGTTTACGATAAATATCTTTTAACCGAATCGCCATACAATACATATAAATATGCAGGTTTGCCGCCGGGGCCAATATGCACACCTTCGCCCGAAACATTGGATGAAGTATTGCACGCGCCAAAAACAAACTATTTATATTTTGTTGCTAAACCCGATTTTTCCGGCTATTCCAATTTTTCTGAAAATTTCGCACAGCATATGCAATATGCTAAATTATACCAGAAAGCATTGGATGAGCAAATGAAAATTGGCCAGGCAGCGAAAGCAGGAGCCGCCAAATAATTTTTGCCGTAGAAAAAATGATCAACATTCAAAGAACCATATTGGGATTTCCCATATCCAAATATTTATCCGGGAAAAGCAAAAAAATTATGCTCCCGGGTTTTGGAAGAGTCCCATTATATGATGTCATCAAATTTTTTTTAAGCCAGATGAAAAAAGTCGGGCTGAATGACCGGGCAAGATCAATCGCATTCAGCTTTCTTACGGCGATACCTGCAGCGACAATATTTTTATGCACGCTCATCCCTTATCTCCCCGTCTCAAAAAAAATAACGCGTCAATTATTAAACCTTACCAGTGATATCACGCCCAATAAAAATACTTCGCAATTAGTGGCAAATTTCCTGAATGATTTTTTAAATAAACCACGCAACGGCCTGTTGTCCTTAGGATTTTTACTGGCCTTATTTTATGCATCGAATGCGATGATGGGGTTGATGCGGTCTTTTAATAAATCACTAATCTATAGCAGCAAAAGAAATATATTCCAAACAAGATGGATGGCAATTAAATTAACGCTGCTATTGATATTGCTGGTGATTGGCTCCGTACTTATTTTAGTCACGCAGGACCAACTGCTCAGGAATTTATTAAAGTGGATGCATATCCATAGCCATTCGGCAAAATGGTTGTTCACCACATTGCGTTGGGTGGTTATCGTCCCATTGTTTTATTTCTGCATCGCCTTTATTTATAAATATGCACCTGCGGTAAATAAAAGATGGAAACTGGCATCCCCTGGCACAACACTCGCGACATTTTTATTTATACTCACCACGTTTGTATTTTCTTATTGGGTAAATAAATTCGGCACGTACAATAAAGTGTATGGATCTATCGGCAGCATTTTAATCCTCATGCTCGTCATTTATTTTGATTCCATGATACTGTTGATCGGATATGAACTGAATGTAAGCATCCATCACCTGAAAGCAATGGCCGAAGAAAGAGCCGAGAAAGAAAAAAAAATAATATAGTGTCCTACAGCCTGCTTGGAAAAATTATTCATCTCCTAAAAAACCCCAGCTTGCAGATAAAATATCAAAAACATCCGGGGGCAGTTGTTGCTGATCATAATGACCGGCTCTATGTTTTTGCCTGAATGCTTCATATAAAGTCACGGCGCAGGCAACCGAAATATTTAGGGACCGGATCATCCCAACCTGTGGGATAACAAAATTGCCATCTGCTTTCTCCCTGATTTCATTACTGACCCCATCATGCTCATTGCCAAAAATCAATGCCATGGAACGGGTGAAATCAATCTCATACAATGGCAAAGCATCGCTGCCAAGATGGGTCGTTAAAATAATATCATATTTACTTCGCAAGGCAGCAAAGCAATCCACGATATTGGTAAATTGATGAATGCTGAGCCATTTATCCGCGCTGCTGCTGCTTCTTGGCCCCCATTTTTTATGCGGTGGTATCCGGGTATTCAGCACATAGATTTCCTGTATGCCCACAGCATCACAGCTACGCATAACCGCAGAAATATTATGTGGGTCGAAAACATTTTCCAACACGACTGTAAGATTAATCTGGCGCTTTTTTAAAACAGCAAGTAATCGTTCCTGCCTTTCGGGAGTCATAAATTAATATAATACGGCGAAGATAGGCAGATGTATGATTTAAGATGTACGATGTATGATTTCTTCCATTTCATTACTGCTGATAAATTCCATCATGCAATTCAAAAAGCTTTGTCTCGCTCCCACTTTTACATTTTATATTCTATATTTTACATTTCACATTTCACCGTATAAGCGTCGATGTGCCCTTTAAAGAAATTTTCTTACCGGTGTCCCTGTCTGTATATTTCAATGTCCATACAAAAGTACCGGTGCCTTGTGGCTTGCCATTAATATTGCCATCCCATCGTTTTAGCCAGTCATTGGTTTCAAAAACAAGCTGTCCATAACGGTTATACACCCTGAATTCCAGGTTATCTGCTTTAAATGCATTCAATGGGTACAAATAATCGTTTATACCATCACCGTTAGGTGTAAACGCATTTGGGACTGCAATATAGCAGCTGCGCAATTTTCTTATTTGTTGTGTGCTGGTATCCTTGCAGCCCAGGTTATTTTCAACGATCAGCCTCGCCGTAAAAAACTTTTCGGTACCTGTGACGAGTGGATAATTATGATCGGGCGGCGCCTGGTTAAAATCAACCGAGCCATCACCAAAATCCCAATCCCAATTTATGATATTGCCAATGCTATTATTTTGAAAAACGGCTTTATCATCGGGACATAAAACAGATGTAGCTTCAAAAGCAGCTTTCAAATAATTATCAAGCGCAACTGTTGACGAGACAGTATCGTTGCAAACACCATTGGATACCATAAGCTGAAAATTTTTATTGCCAAAACTTGGGTAAACAATTTGCGGATTTTGTAAACTACTGGTAAGCAGAGAATCAAAATCCCATTGCCAAAGATTGATATTATGATTGCCATCCTGGGTAAAAACAACGGTATCGTATGTGCAACCATATAATATTTGATAACTGAACGATGCAGCTACCGTATCGCTTGCATTAAAATCAAGTGTTGAACCTATTGGTGTTACTTGTCCGCATTCATCGGTAATTTTCAACAAATCTGATCCAGCACTAAGTTTGAGTTGATAAGTCCCTCCTACATCAATGGGTGCAGCGAGTGTTATGTTTATGATTTCACTAAGATTATCGCTGCTACAATTGCCCGAAGCTCCAACGATACTGACAGTTGAAGGCCCGGTTATTGCAAATTGGCTTCCATTTGGAGAAATGCTGGCACAATTAATCCTTTTTTGAAAAACAAGATGCAGCACATTGGGCGCACATCCAACAGGCATGATGCTATCCAATGGCGTAGGTTGCAATGGCGCAATGGTAAAAGGAATATTTTCACCAACGGGTATAGGAGTATTACAAATGTCGAGCACTGTATTGGTATCGCTCCCATTTTGTGCGGACACAGAATAATTTCCTGGTGGCAGTGGGCTGCTAAGCGTTAAAACGATTGAATCCATATCAAAGCTATTGCTGCAATTAAACCCACTTGCTGATGTAATGGAAGAAACGGATGGCAAAATTGTAAAATCACTTCCATCGCTGGCAATGCTGGAGCATTTCATTCTTTTATTAAGCCTTACGATAATCTTGCTCGCGTCGCAGGAATAGGATATCGATTTCATGTGTGGTTGGACCGTATCGGTGATACTCGCTGACCCACCACTAAATGATAATTTATATCCACTTTGCGATGATGTGAAATGGCTAACCATTAAAAGATAAGTATGCCCCACGATTAAATTGGGCATTTTATTTAATGTGGATGCATCTGAGTACGGTGGATTGCCTCCTAATTCTTTTGGGTTAGTGGCGCAAACAAAAATATTTGTGCTTGATCCCACGGTCCCTGTCCTGCCAGTATACCCTCTTGCACTTTCCAGTGATGAATTGCCGGACCAATTATAGGTAACGATCAAACCGGTATTGGTATATACAGCCGAAGGATCACTATTCGTAATATCAAAAAGCACCCAATCATAATCATCATCGAGATTATTAGGCGTGATCATGAAGCCAAGCGTACCGGATTTGAAACAAGTAAACCGATACCAGAAAGGATTGAGGTCCTGGTAAATTATACCATCATTACAAAATGTGGTAATTGGCCTGTTGACGCAAATCGGGACATTCGTTTGGGAAAAAGTATCTGTGCCGCAAACAGGAAATGCAGTAGCAGGCGTTTGGCCAAGCGTAGTACAAGGCACCGGCTGCTGCGCACTCAGTTTACATAAGAGTAGCAATAAAATTGACAATAAAGGAATCCGCTTCACAATCATAATATAGACCCTTTGAACAAATAATACGTTGCAAATGCTTTTGTGAACTATTTCCTAACGAAAAATTTTATTTCTCTAAATTGGAAATGTTGCCGCTTTGCTTTAACGTATATTATGGGTTGAAAAATATAAAATATTTTTGCATATTTAAACACTAAAGTTGACTTTTCCGATGCTGGCATCTCACTGTTCAGACATTTCACAAAATTAGCGGTCACACTCGACAATCTGAAAATAACCGGTGTTGATGAATTTTTCGAAGATACTTTGTTATCCGCTCGACAAATGATGTTGCGCTCAACTTTATGAGTATTTTTTCCGGAGATAATATGCAGTAAAAAAACAATTAGTCAAAGGTGCTGCCAATGAATTAAAAAACAATTGGCAAGACAAAAAGATACTAACGCCATCGCACAAGCGAATGGAATTGATAATACAAAAAAGAAATTAGAAGAATCGGGCAAGGGCTTTCTAAATAATTTTTTGAGCAAAAAGAAAAAGGACAGCGTGAAATAAGCTGTGGGATGAAGCTATACGGTGTAATGCATAAGGCATGACATGCTTTATGCATTATACCGTATACTTAGTCCTTTCAAGAATAATCGTTTAAAATCCCGGTCACTTTCGGTCTTTTCCCCTATTTTTGCCCTCCCTAAAATTTCAATAAATACATGGATAAATTGATCTATCTCGTTCCCCTCATGGGCATTATTGGATTACTTTACACATTTGTAAAATTTCGTTGGGTATCCAGGCAGGACGCGGGTTCTGACCGTATGAAAGAAATAAGCACGTATATCGCAGAGGGCGCGATGGCCTTTTTGAAGGCCGAATGGAAAATCCTGGGATATTTTGTAGTCATCGTTGCATTATTGCTCGGTGTTATGGCAAGTACCAACCCACATTCGCATTGGTCAATTGCATTAGCTTTTATTTTAGGCGCTATATTGAGCGCAACTGCAGGTTATATCGGCATGCGCGTAGCAACCAAAGCCAATGTGCGCACGGCGCAGGCAGCAAGGTCAAGCCTGAGCAAAGCCTTAGCTGTTTCTTTTACCGGAGGCTCGGTGATGGGACTAGGTGTTGCAGGATTAGCTGTATTAGGTTTAAGTGGTTTGTTCATCATATTGAAAAATATCTTCGCTCCGGATGCTGCTGTTAATTCGGAAGAAATGTTGAGGACGATCGAAGTGCTGACAGGTTTTTCATTAGGTGCAGAATCGATAGCATTATTCGCGCGCGTTGGTGGTGGCATTTACACCAAAGCTGCCGATGTAGGTGCTGATCTTGTTGGAAAAGTAGAAGCAGGCATACCCGAAGATGACCCGCGCAACCCTGCAACCATCGCGGATAATGTAGGAGATAATGTTGGCGATGTTGCCGGCATGGGCGCCGATCTTTTTGGTTCTTATGTTGCAACGGTATTGGCAACCATGGTGCTTGGCCAGGAAACGATATCAGTCGATTCATTTGCTGGCATGGCCCCTATCCTGCTGCCAATGACTATTGCAGGCATTGGTATCCTTTTTTCCATTGTTGCAACATGGTTCGTAAAAATAAGTGATGATGCGGGCGTCAATACGAGCACGGTACAAAAAGCATTGAATATGGGCAATTGGGGTTCGATTATATTGACCGCAATTGCTTCGATAGGATTGGTATATTATATTTTGCCAGAGACAATGATTTTGCGTGGGATTGAATTTACAAAATGGGGAGTGCTTGGAGCAATCGCCGTAGGATTGGTTGTAGGGACATTGATGAGCATGATCACTGAATATTACACGGCAATGGGTAAACGCCCGGTGCTGTCGATAATCCGTCAATCGTCCACAGGTCACGCGACAAATGTCATCGGCGGTTTAGCAGTTGGGATGGAATCTACTTTCCTGCCCATACTTGTACTCGCAGGTGGCATATGGGGCTCATTTGCATGTGCAGGCCTTTATGGTGTTGCTATTGCTGCTGCCGGCATGATGGCAACCACGGCCATGCAATTAGCGATCGATGCATTTGGCCCGATTGCTGATAATGCAGGAGGCATTGCTGAAATGAGTGAGCTGCCAAAAGATGTCAGAGAAAAAACTGATGTGCTGGATGCCGTTGGTAATACAACTGCGGCTACAGGTAAAGGTTTTGCTATTGCATCAGCAGCATTGACATCACTGGCGCTGTTTGCAGCGTTTGTTGGTGTTGCAGGCATACAGGGAATTGATATTTATAAAGCAAAAGTTTTAGCGAGCTTATTTGTTGGTGGGATGATCCCATTTATTTTTTCATCATTAGCTATTCGTGCAGTCGGAGAAGCAGCAATGGCAATGGTAGAAGAAGTAAGGCGACAGTTTCGCACAATCCCCGGCATCATGGAAGGAACGGGCAAACCAGAATATGATAAGTGTGTTGCGATTTCAACTGGTGCATCAATTAAAAAAATGATGTTGCCTGGTGCAATCGCAATTATTTCGCCACTTATCATTGGCTTTATATTAGGGCCTGAAGCATTAGGAGGATTTTTAGCTGGCGCTACCGTGAGTGGCGTATTGATGGGGATGTTCCAAAATAATGCTGGCGGCGCCTGGGACAATGCTAAGAAATCGTTCGAGAAAGGCGTTGAAATCAATGGCCAGGTTTATTATAAAAAATCAGAACCGCATAAAGCGTCTGTTACCGGCGATACTGTCGGCGATCCTTTCAAAGATACTTCCGGCCCATCGATGAATATTTTAATTAAGTTGATGTCAATCGTATCGTTAGTAATTGCACCGACACTTGCACAAATCCATCATACCAAAGATAACATAGAAGTTACCGGTAATAAAAAAATTACTAAGACTATTGTTGTTACGGCAAAAAATGAATTGCATAATAACCCGGTGAAATAATTTTGTGAGATTTTATTTGATATGGAACGCAGATTTACGATGATGATTATGATTTATTAAGATCAGTGCCAATCATAAAAATCTTAACTGATCCGTGTGCCATCACAAAAATATATTTCATCACAAATAAATATTAAAATCAGTTTAATCTTTTGAAATTAAATGTTAGACTGTATATTTGCAGCAGAATACTAATCATACCAAATACCAAAAGTCCCGCTGTTTCCACAGGGGGGCTTTTTATTTTTATTCAGCATTGTGATTTTCTTTTGAATCCTCACTGAGTAATTCTTCTTTTGCTTTTGCTAGGACTGCTTTTTGATCCTTGCTGACTGCTGGATAACTAAGATTTAATTTTTCCATTTCCTGGTATATGATCCCGGCAATGGCAAGCCTGGTAAACCATTTGTCATCTGCAGGGACAATAAACCATGGCGCATATTTTTTTGAAGTGTTGCCCAGCATGGCTTCATACGCTTTTCGGTATTCTTTCCAAAGCGCCCGTTCTTTCAAATCGCCATAGGAAAATTTCCAATTTTTAGCCGGGTTATCTATACGCTCGAGCAATCTTTTCTTTTGTTCCTTTTTCGAAACATGTAAATAAAATTTGAGGATGATCGTCCCGGTATCGGCTAATGTTTTCTCAAAACGATTAATCTGCTTGAAACGTTTTTCCCAAAATGATTCATCAATATCTTCAACTTTATTTATGCCGGGAAGTTTTTCATTCAGGATATATTCCGGGTGCACTCTTGTCACCAAAACATTTTCATAATGCGAACGGTTGAATATCCCCACCTCTCCTTTCGCAGGCAATACAATATAGTGCCGCCATAAAAAATCATGTTCCAATTCCTGTTGTGTGGGCACTTTAAAACTATGCACATTTACGCCCTGTGGGTTCATCCCGCTCAGCACATGTTTTACAATGCTGTCTTTCCCTGCTGCATCCATCGCCTGGATAACAATTAATATGCTGTACTCATTATGCACATATAATTTATCCTGCAGCTCCGATAATTTTTGAACTCCTAATTTTAGCAAAACCTCTCCTTCTTCTTTAGTAAGATTTTTATGATCATAATCTGTATCATAATCTTTTAAAGATATTTTCTTGTCTTCCTCTACAATAAATTCTTTTGCATACGCAAGCAACTTTGAAGTATCTGTCATGATTGTAAGATGAGAATGTGAAAATAGGAAAAGATGGGAATGTGGAAATGTTTAGGAATGTGAAAATGTGGGAAATGTGGAAATATGAAAATGATAAGCTATTTAAAACCTGGCATTTCCACATTTCCCACATTTTCATATTTCCACATTTCCAGAAAATCTACCTTTGTTCAAAAGTTTTCCATGCCACCGGCTCTATTATATTATGCCATTCCATTTTTCGTCCTGCTGTTATTGATTGAAGCATGGTTTTCGTACCGGGAACAAAAAAAATTATACGAAGTAAAAGATACATTCAGCAGCCTTGCGCTTGGCATCGGCAATGTACTGACAGGCCTTATTTCTAAAGCGATCATATTCGCTGTATTTATGTTGGTTTATAAGTTTCGTTTATTCAGCTTGAATGCTTCGCATTGGTGGGTTTGGGTCCTTGCTTTTTTTGCTGATGATTTTTCATATTACTGGTTTCATCGCGCCAGTCATCATATTGGCTGGTTCTGGGCTTCTCATGTAGTTCATCATTCTTCTCAAAAATATAACCTATCCGCTGCATTGCGCCAAACATGGACGGGAAATATCACTGGTGCATTTATATTTTGGTTGTGGATGCCTCTTGTTGGTTTTCACCCGGTCGTAGTATTGACTATGCAATCGATCAGCCTGATTTATCAATTCTGGATCCATACGGAAGTGATCCATGTATTGCCCAGGCCTGTTGAATTTATTTTCAACACACCATCGCATCACCGCGTTCATCACGGTACGGATCTGCAATATTTAGATAAGAATCATGCGGGGATATTAATTATATGGGACCGGATGTTCGGCAGTTTTAAAAAAGAAGAGAGCCGCCCTGTTTATGGCCTGACCAAAAATATCGGTTCATTCAACCCGGTTATCGTTGCGTTTAAAACATGGTCCGATCTTTTCAGGAAAGCCAATCATGCCGGCTCATTCAAAAATGCCATCAACTATTTTATTCAGCCTCCCGGCTGGAGCCATGACGGCAGCAGCAAAACTACCAGGCAATTAAAAGATGAATACGATAAGAGAAATGTGAACTTGTGAAAAAATGTAATGGCGCCCGGAACAAGCGTTCCGGTTTTTTAGATCCAGTAATGTAAGATTAGGTCATGAGTGCTGGCCTTGCATCATATTGTTCTGATATTCTTCCTCCGAAATAGGCTCAATTTTCATAGTGATGACCTCAATGATTTTCCCCGGATGGTCCTTCATTTGAAATTCCCTGATAGAATCTTTTAACTGATCTTTATTTAATTCTATTTCACTGGCTTTATAATAAAATGCTGTTCCTGCAAGCGCTCGATTCACAAAAAGCCGGTACTGAATTTTGTAAAAAAATTTCATGGCTTAAAGTTTTATTACTTTAAAATTACTGCAAAAAAATATTTTAAAAAACAGTATTCCGCCCATTTAAATATGGGCATAATGAATTTTATTCTCCCTGTACCACGATCGGTTTCCCCAAAAAGGCTTTACCGCACAAAAACATATAAAATCCGGATATTACTGATGTGAGAGACATCATCTTTTAAAATAGCCGCAGGTTTGTTATGATTTTCACGGATCGATCATAATCATCCGCGTTCCATTTTCTGAATCCGCTCAAAGAATTTCCATATTTTCACATTTCCACATTTCCACATTTTTCCTTCCTTTAACACTTTATTACGAAAAATATCGTAAATTAGTTCGAAATTAATTTTTCCATGAATACTACTAAATATATCAAGCCCACGGAAAGTGAACTTGAAATACTGCAGGTATTATGGGGCCGTGAATCAGCCAGTGTGCGCGATGTACATGAAGAGCTGGCAAAAAGTAAGGATGTTGGTTATACAACCACATTAAAACTGATGCAGATCATGCACGAAAAAGGCCTCGTGAAACGTGATGATTCTTTCAAAACCCATATCTATTACGCTGCGGTAAGCAAAGAAAAAACCCAGAAGCATTTACTCGGCAAAATGATCAATACACTTTTTGGTGGCTCGCCTACCGAATTGGTCATACAAGCGCTGGGCAATCACAAAGCTTCCCCGCAAGAGTTGGAAGATATCCAGCTATTATTGGATAATCTCAAAAAACAATAGGCATGCATTTTATTACCCAATCTGTTTTGCTCAAGGCATTGGGTTGGTCTTTACTCAACAGCCTTTGGCAAATGGCTTTCCTGTGGTTAGTATACCTCGTCATAACGGGGACAGGTAGCCGCTTTTCGGCAAGGGTAAAACATAATATGGCCTTGTTATTAAGCTTGGCGGGTACCTGTTGGTTTTTGTATGGCTTTATAGCTAATGTCTTTGATCATGATCTTTTATCGGCTAAATCGGCTGTAGTAATTTTATCGGGCAGCGGCTTTTCATATATGGTATTACAGATAAAGAAGCTAATCATCGCAGCCTTGCCGTATTTATCTTTTATCTACCTGGGAACATTACTTTCCCTCTCATCGCGATATATTCAATACTATTTACGCCTTCGACAAATCAAGCTGACAGGCCTGCATAAAATACAACCTGCCCTACGGCTATTTGCGAATAATGTGTCAAGGCAAATAGGCATTCATAAAAAAGTGGCCGTATGGCTCTCTTCAGTTGTGGATAGCCCGATGACGATCGGTTTTCTTAAACCGATTATCCTTATCCCGATCGCTACCGTCAACCATTTAACAACAGAGCAGGTTGAAACCATCCTGCTGCATGAGCTTACGCATATCAAGAGAAATGATTACCTCGTGAATTTTTTTGTGACTATTTCAGGGATTATTTTCTTCTTCAACCCTTTTGCAAAACTTTTCATCCACACTATAAAAAAAGAACGGGAACATTGCTGCGATGATCTTGTGATACAGTTCCAATATAACCCGCATACTTATGCGTCTGCATTATTATCGCTTGAAAGGACAAGGCACCGGCATCAGCAGCTAGCCATGACCGCTATAGGGAAAAGCAATAAGTTATTATTAGAACGAGTGAAAAGAGTTACCGGGCATAAATACAGCACACGTCAATATAGCTTTGCCATAATTGGTTCCTTTCTTTTTGCTATTGCCATTGCATGTATCGCAGTAATCAATCCTGAGCAACAGCATCTGCCGGTACAAACAATATCTCCGAATCAAATAAAACAAGTAGCCAACAAGGATTTCCAGCAGACAAACTTTATGCTTACAGCAGCACCGATAAAAGAAAAAACCAGGAAATCAAGTAAAACAAAATCTAAACCGGAAATAAAGCAGGAAGAGAATAATTATGTTGGGACAAACGTTTTTGCAGTCAGCCAAAATGAAACGGAAGATATGGCCGAAGGGAATAATTTCGTGACCGCCGCTGTCCCGGCTGAACCAAGAGATTATACGATCTCTTCATCCCCCGCTATTGCCGGCCCGCCGGTAAATACTAACGGGTATCCTTATGTGCCGAATTCCAGCTTTACTTTCCAGGAGACCGATGACAGCGCACAACAGGGCAATAACAACATGACCTATTATGAAATTGTATCCAACGAATCCATGCAAAAGACGTTGCGCGCGCTATACCGGATAAATTGGTCTAAAATTGAAAAAGAAATCGATAAAGATGGTCGCCTGAAAAATATCGGTCAAATACAAAATGAAATCAGGAAATCACTGAAAAATATAAATGTGGAGAAGTCCAGCGAAGATATAGCGCTCTTATGCAGCAAAGCCGATGAAAAAAGAGCACGCGAAAATATTAAGATGCAATTACAAGTCCTGCACTATATCAAAATTAAAAATCAGCTCAACCCGCATATTGCTGACCAGGGTTTACTACAGATACAGCCGAATGACCTGAAAAAACAATTGGAAACGATCAGGAAATCGCAGGAAATATTAAAGAAGAGGATTACGAGGATTATTTATATTTAATTTTTCCTCTGCAAATCTTATTTACAATTATCTTTTTACTATTTGGATCTTTCATCTTGTCCTAAATTTTGGTGGGCGCATCACAACAAACCCCGAAAAATTTGTTTTATCTATTGCTTGCGCAGGATAAGCGTTATTGATGCTGCCAGTGTCCAAACGTTCTGAGCTAATAATACAAAGATCACGATAAGCAAAGCTGTATTACTAAATAACCCCGCTACGCCAAGTATCTGGAACAATATCCCTAAAATAATTGCAATTAGCGGAAAGGCGTTCGGTAATATTGATGTGCGCCGCAAAGCCAGGCCCAGCAAAAGAAATAAAGAAGGTGCCAACAGAAAAATATGTATAAATACGCTGGCCAGGTCAACACAAGTAACTGAAGATTGATAGTGGCCATTTTCGCCTGCTTGTACGGCTGCAAGGACAAATGTGCCTTCTGACAAACTCAAAACAAGAATAACAGCCGACGCAAGTAATACTAATCTCCCGGCGAATGTTTGTGATACGGAAGCTAAATGCACTAATGCCAAAGCAAAAATTACTGACAGCGTTGACCCGATTTGTTGCAGCCAGGTATCCCATAAAATGATTGTATGATATTTGGTCCCGAATGCTATTATTTCTTCGGTTGTTGCAGTTGGTTGCGGTAAAGGCATTAACCAAAAAGGTGCGGAGAAGTATACAGTGAGCGCTATCGTGCCGAGGATCCCGCAAGCTGCAGTTAGTAAAAGGTAAGGCCGCTGTGAAAGCATATTGCTGTTTTTTATTTTTAAATATAGTCGTTCTTTTTTGCCTATTGCGTGTTTGGACGGTGCAGGGATTATTCCAGGCGCCCTACAATTTCTTACCATGGGAACATTTTGCAACTGAGAGGTGTAAGACATTTGAAATAAATTCCCTCACCATCCTACCATCAATAATGATTTTTTAGAAGAAGGTTTTTTGCGTTTTTTCCTTCACAACAGAACAAATCTAATATGGAAAGATTCGGTAGGAATCCAATCCGTTCTTCAAAAACCTGCCGGTATGTAAGCGGTTCAAAATTCAGATAATTTTTGGGGAGAATATTATTTCTTCTGTCAATCATTTCCATATCATCATACGATTTTTGAAAGCTATCGGTTAAAGAAATGATTACCGGCCATTCCAGTTTTTTAACTGTCCATTCAAAACAGGAAAGGTTCCAATCCAGCAAAAAATCAAAAGGCCGATGATACAAAATTTCCAACTCATCGCGGTAATGTTCAAACCAGGGAGAATGGTTATAACATGAAATGATAGTCCGCCAATGTTGCTTTTGCCATTTTTCTTTGTTGGCAATTTTTATGTCCCGCATTAATTTTTTTTGATCCCTGCCATCTTCCAACGGGACAGTCAATTTGATGATCCCATTTGACCCGGCGATCATCATCCTGTTCCTGAAACTCATTTTTTGATAGTGTTCATATTGTTCAAAAATTATATTCGTGCAAGGAAACGAATTTTTATATAAGATAGTTGTTGGGAAATACTGTATATCAGTTATAAATTTCACGATTTTATAAAATTTCTATTATCACAGCCCAAACAAGAAAATATTTTATAAACAATAGCATCAAGGCTTATTTATCTATAAATAAAAATACGATATAATTGAATTTAAAAAATTAATAACCATTATTTTAATTATAAATCATAGATACTAATCATATTGGGCATCAGTTTTTATAATCCAATCCCCCTTTACTCGTAAAAAAACCAAAAATATTAGTGAAGAAAATTATCAATAACCGAATAACTATATAGTTAGTTATCCACCCTTTTTTCTGAGATTTTGGTAAATGACTTTCCAAGTCAAAAAAAAATTTATACGCCAACCCTGCTCGTTTGATTTTATGGATAAAAATGGAGTTGATAAGAACCTGAGAGATTCCAAAAAAGTCTCATTCAAAAAAAATTTGTAAAATCCTATTCGTAAGGAGAAGGGCTGACTGCGGTCCATCCACCGTCGATGATCAGGCTTTGCCCAGTGATATGCCGGGCTGATGTTGAAACAAGAAATAATGCGGCATTTGCAATATCAAGTGTTGTTGCGGGCCGGCCCATTGGCGTTATTGTTGACCAGGTTTTTTCATAAGCAGGGTCATCGACTGTTCGTTCTGTTAATGTCGCGCCGGGAGCAATGGTGTTCACGTTGATATGGAATGGAGATAATTCGATCACTAAATTGCGCGCAAGCATTTCGAGCGCGGCTTTTGTCATACCATAAGCAGCGAGATTTTTATGCGCCTGGTGACCTGTTACGGAAGAAGTAAAAAGAATGCTGCCCCCGCTTCCCTGCTTTTTCATTTGGAGAGCTGCCTGTTGGGCAAGAAAAAACCCGCCGTCTATATTTACCTGCATTACTTTATGTAATGATTCGGGAGGATACGTGAGGAAATCGCCAAATAAAGTGATGCCTGCATTAGCAATTGCGATATCCAATTTCCCAAACTGATTGACCGCTGTCGTGACCATTTCTTCGATAACTGATATCAGTGATGAATCGCCGGCAACGGCGCTGCAATTCCCTTTTTCTGCGTTGATCAGCGATGCTGCTTTATTTGCAAGCTTTTCATCAATATCATTCAATACAACAGAAGCTCCCTGTAATGCTAATTGCCGGCAAATCTCGAAGCCGATACCCTGCCCGGCGCCGGTAACAATCGCTACCTGTTTATCAAATATTTTTTGTGGCATACAAATTATATAGTAACACGAATTGAGACGAATTACACGAATTCTTTAAAAATTCAAATGTCTTATCAAATAATTTTTTGTGAGGTTACATACTATTTATAAACTCCAATTATCGGCAATTAATTCGCGCAATTCGTCTTAATTCGTGTTTAATGCGAGTCCCTCGTCACCTCACTGCCCGACATCCCTTTTAGAAAATCAAAATCCGCACCCTGGTCGGCCTGCTCAACATGCTGCACAAATAAATGAACATAACCACGCGGGACAGCGGGCGAAAAACCTATTCTTTTTTTTCTTCGTTGCATCAATTCTTCGTCGGTAAGTTCAACATGCAAACTTCGATTGGCGACGTCAAGTTTAATAATATCACCGTCCTGCACTAAAGAAAAATTTTCTCCCATCGCTGCTTCCGGCGAGACGTGCAACACAACTGTCCCAAACCCGGTCCCGCTCATCCGGCCATCGGAAATGCGGACCATATCATGAATGCCTTTTGCTAACAACTTTTTTGGCAGCCCCATATTGCCGACTTCGGGCATGCCGGGATATCCTTTGGGGCCGACATTTTTTAGCAGCATCACACTGTTCTCATCAATATCAAGATCGGGATCGTCGATCCTCGCTTTATAATCCTCAATATTTTCAAACACGACGGCTTTGCCGCTGTGCTTCATAAGATGCGGGCTCGCCGCGGAAGGCTTAATGACCGCGCCCGCTTCGGCAAGGTTTCCTTTCAACACAACAATGCCTGAAGTTGCATTAAAGGGCTTTTCGGTCGTCGCAATAACCTTTCTATCGTAACAAGTAGCGTTACTATAATTTGCAGCGATAGCCTTGCCATTAGCCGTAATACAATCCTGGTGCAAGTGTTTATCTAATTCTTTCATTACGGCAGGCAATCCCCCGGCATAATACATATCTTCCATAAAATACTGGCCCGACGGTTGAATATTTGCGATTAAAGGTATATGCGCGGATAACGTATCAAAATCTCCCAGTTCGAGCGGGACGCCGATCCTCCCGGCGATAGCCAGCAAATGAATGACAAAATTTGTTGAACCGCCAATGGCAGCATTGATCATAATTGCATTTTCAAACGCATTTCGGGTGAGGATATCCGATAGTTTGAGGTCTTCCTTCACCATCTCTACAATTCGAAGCCCGGACAATTGAGCCAATACTTTACGGCGGGCATCGGCTGCAGGGATTGCCGCATTGCCCGGCAACGAAAGCCCTAATGATTCTGCCATGCATGCCATAGAAGAAGCCGTGCCCATCACCGCGCAATGTCCCCTGCTGCGGCACATAGCAGCTTCAGCAGCATAAAATTCTTCCTGCGTGATTTTATCCATCTTGAAATCATCGCTAAAGCGCCACACATCGCTTGTCCCAATATCTTTTCCATTATACTTGCCCGTTAGCATGGGGCCACCGGACACAACGATTGTCGGGATATTCACACTGCAGGCGCCCATCACCAATGCAGGAGTTGTTTTATCACAACCGCAAAGCAATACAACGCCATCCAACGGATTGGCGCGGATCGATTCTTCCACATCCATGCTGACCAGGTTACGATATAGCATTGCCGTAGGCTTGATCAGCGTTTCGCCCAACGACATAACGGGGAACTCTACCGGAAAACCACCGGCTTCGTAAATACCACGTTTGACAGATTCGGCGAGCTCGCGGAAATGCGCATTGCATGGAGTAAGCTCAGACCATGTATTGCAAATACCAATGACCGGCTTCCCTTCAAATTCATAAGCCGGGATGCCCTGGTTCTTCATCCATGCACGATAAATAAAACCGTCTTTTCCTGTTTTGCCAAACCAGTTGCGACTGCGGAGCGTAGAATTCATTAGAGGAATGTGAAAATGTGATAATATGGAAATGTAGAAATTCTGAATTGGAAATATGTTCATCTATTTTTCACATTTCCATATTATCACATTTCCACATTTTCCTATTACAATTTACTGATCTTTATTTTAATGCGTCAAAGAGAACTTCAACCGGGTGCAGGGCTTTTCGGCCGGTACCGTCTTTGAGCTGATGACGGCAACTCGTGCCCGGCGCTGCAATTATGGTATCGGCAGATTGGTTGCGGACCGCAGGGAACAATACCAATTCACCGATCTTCATCGATAACTCATAATGCTCTTTTTCATAACCAAACGAACCAGCCATCCCGCAACAACCGGATGGGATGGTTTCCACACTATAATTTTTTGGTACCGATAATATTTTTACTGAATGGGCAACGGAAGACAATGCTTTTTGCTGACAATGCCCATGTAGTTTGATCGATTTTTTTTCTTCACTGAATTGGGCGGCCCTGATATTTCCTTTTTCAATTTCTTTCGCAAGAAATTCATCGATAAGGAAAACATTTTTTGACAACACTCTTGCTTTTTCTAATTGATCTTCATCTGCCAAATCAATATATTCATCTCTGAAAGTGAGGATGGCAGAGGGTTCTACACCTATCAGGGGATTTTCTGCACTGATCAGCGGATGAAATATGGCAATATTTTTATTCGCAATTTTTTTTGCATCACGGACCAACCCCTTCGATAACCATGCGCGCCCGCTTTCTTCATGCTCAGGCATGATTACTTCATATCCTAATTTCTCCAGCAATAAAATTGCTTTCATCCCAATTTCGGTATCGTTGAAGTTGGTAAACTCATCACAAAAAAAATAAATTGTCCTATCCTTCGCCCCTTTCCCTTCGTCCTTCGACCTTGTATAAAACCATTTCCTCAAACTCGTTTTATACAAAGTTGGCATCGAACGTTTTTCAGCAAAACCAGAAAACCGTTTGATGATTTTGCTTACCGCTGCATTAGTCATTACAAAATTATATATGCCCGGAGCCATTGCGCCCAACTTTGCAGACCTGTTGAAATTAGCTATCAGCCTCGATCTTAACGGAACGCCATGCGCATCATGATAATGTTGCAAAAATTCTGCTTTCAATTTTGCTACGTCTACATTGGACGGGCATTCCGATTTGCAGCCTTTACAACTAAGGCAAAGATCCATCACCTCATATATTTCCTGTTGGTCAAAACGGTTTTGTTTATGAGAATTGGTCAGGAACTCGCGAAGTATATTTGCCCTTGCCCTTGTCGTATCTTTTTCATTACGGGTAGCCATATACGAAGGGCACATAGTGCCACCGGATAAATGAGTTTTACGACAATCGCCGGAACCATTGCATTGCTCGGCATGTTGCAATATATCCTGGTCATAAAAACGGAAAATAGTTTGAAATGAAGGCCGCTGTTTTCCCGGTATATACCGGAGCATAGTATTCATCGGCGGCGTATCGACAATTTTATTCGGGTTAAAAATATTTTCCGGGTCCCAGGTTGTTTTTATTTTTTTTAATAATTGATAATTCTTCTCCCCGATCATCTGCCGGATAAATTCACCACGCAATCTTCCATCACCATGCTCACCACTTAATGAACCTTTATATTTTTTTACTAAGGACGCAATTTCTTCGGCAATTTTGCGAAATAGCTCATTGCCGGCTTTGGTTTTTAGATTGATGATCGGCCGTAAATGAATTTCGCCGGAACCTGCATGCGCATAATGCACAGAATATAAATTATATTTTTTCAGGATCTCATTAAAATCGCGGATATATGCGGGCAGGTCATTTACATCGACTGCAGTATCTTCAATAACAGGGACCGCTTTTTCATCGCCGGGCATATTGCCCAGCAATCCCAACCCTGCTTTGCGGAGCGTCCATATTTTTTTTGTGTCGTCGCCAAATAATAACGGGAAGTAGTAACCGAGATTGGCATTGCGCATGGCTGCTTCAACCTGCGTGGCAATTTCCTGCACTTCTTCCCTGGTATCTTTTGTAAATTCTACGACGAGGATTGCACCGGGATCGCCTTGTACAAAAAAACGATTCTTGCTCTGTTCGATATTTCCTTTCGTGCATTCGAGAATATAATGATCGATGAGCTCGCTGGCGCTGGGTTTATATTTCAACGCAATAAGATTTGCTCTCAATGATTCATCAACAGTATTGAAATGCACGCATAATAAACCCGACTCTTTCGGCGGGAGCGGCACAAGATTAAGTTTGATCTCTGTAAGAAAAGCAAGCGTCCCTTCTGAGCCGGCTATCAGTTTGCAAAAATTAAAATCTGTCGCGCCCGCAGTGAACGGAGAAGTTTCCAATAATACATCAACGGCATAACCGGTATTCCTTCGTTCAATGGATTTTTTCGGGAATTCTTTTCTTATCTCTTCCTGGTTATTATAATCGCTTAATAAACTTCGCACCGATCTATAAATAGTTGCTTCCAGTGTTGAACCTTCGCACTTGTTATGAAACTCGTCAATATCCATTGACGTAAAAATGGCTTCGGAACCGTCACTTAATAAAGTTTTTACTTCAAGCAAATGTTCCCGGGTGCTTCGATAGACGATGGAATTAGAGCCGCAGGAATTATTTCCAACCATCCCTCCCATCATCGCCCGATTGGCTGTGGACGTTTCCGGGCCAAAAAGAAGCCCATGAGGTTTTAAAAACATATTCAACTCATCGCGTATAACGCCGGGCTGTACACGAACCCATTTTTCTGCAACATTTAACTCGAGGATTTGGGTGAAGTATTTAGAAATATCGACAATGATCCCATTGCCTACAACCTGGCCCGCGAGTGAAGTCCCGGCAGTCCTTGGGATAATTGATGTTTTATTTTTATGCGCAAACGCGATCAGTTTTTTGATATCGGCAACAGATTTTGGTAAAGCTACTGCCATCGGCATTTCGCGGTAAGCAGAAGCGTCGGTAGCGTATAAGATGCGCGTGGTATCATCAAAATACAATTCACCTTCCAATATATCCGCCAATTGTTGCAATGCTGCGCTCATCCTTTATTTTCCTTTTTAAGCAGATGCAAAATTACGTTGTTTATAATGAGCTTTTGCAATGATGCCGGGAATAATAAAAAAAATTGACCTGATAAAATCAGAATATAAAATATTAACAGTGAGGAAATGAATATGAAAGCTAAGTATATTTAAATTTTATAAATGATTTATGCTGCAATTAAATTTCACTCCTTTCCCGGAATTGTCGACCGAACGGGTAATCCTGAGGCAAATCACCGATGAGGATGCCAAAGAAATTCTTTGGCTGCGTTCCGACAAACGCGTCATGCAATTTATTGACCGGCCATTAGCCGCATCGATAGAAGATGCGCTTGAGCTCATTCAAAAAATTCATGACGGGATAAAAAATAATGATGGGATCACCTGGGGCATCACAAAAAAAGGAGACGCAAAACTTATTGGGACCATCGGTTATTGGAGAATAGAAAAAGAACATTACCGGGCAGAGATCGGATATTTATTAGCACCGGAATTTCATGGGAAAGGCATCATGCAGGAAGCTATCGGTACAGTTATTCAATATGGTTTTAAAACCATGAAACTCCATTCTGTGGAAGCGAATGTGAACCCGGGCAATGCATCATCAATAAAATTATTGGAAAGAAATAATTTTATACGGGAAGCATATTTTAAAGAAAATTATTATCACAATGGGAAATTTTTAGATTCGGGTATTTATTCACTTTTGAATACTACTGATTAAATTTAGCAGCCAGAAGGAGACCATCGATCCTTTTACGCTTAACGAATCCTATCCAAAACATTTATCCGTTATCTTTGCCAGCTCAATCAAATAATAAACTTTAAAACTTTTTTTATGAAAGCGAATATTGGCATCACTGCTAAAAATACTCAGGAAGTAACAGCAATTTTATCAAAAGTACTGGCAGATGAATTTGTGCTTTATACTAAAACACGCAATGCTCATTGGAATGTGGAAGGGCCTGACTTTTATGACAAGCATAAATTTTTTGAAAGCCAATATGAGCAACTTGACGATTTAATGGATGATGTTGCCGAAAGGATCCGCAAGATCGGGCATTATACACCAGCAACCCTGCAATCATTTCTCGAGTTGACACATCTCACAGAAAAAAGAGTCCAGGAAACAGCAGCGAAAAATTTTATTAAAGATCTCGTTGGCGATCATGAAAGTGTTATTATTTTTTTAAGAGAAAATATTGATAAAGTCGATGAAAAATTCGGCGATGTAGGCACAAGCGATTTTTTGACCGGCTTATTAAAAGAACACGAACAGATGGCCTGGTTCCTGCGCGCGCATCTTTAAACTGAGCAATATGGCCAAGATTTCAGATAGCCTCGCAAAAAAAATCGGGGAACCTGGCATCATTGAAAAACTGACAACACTGTCTTTGTCTGAACTCAATTCTTTTTTACTCGATGTCTTCAGAAAAAAAGCAAACCAGGTCAGCCCGGCAGCGCTTTTGCGGAACTATGAAAAAAACAGGTTTGTTTCTTTCTCGCAATATGACCCGATCGACTTTAAAGAATTTGAGATCACGCTATTGAAACTGGCAAAGGATTCAGGCTTCACTCCGCTGGAACTCTCACCGGTAGCACCTTTTGGCAGTTGTTCAGCCATTGCGACCGTTGATCAAAATAAAATTATTTCTGCGGCAAGAGGCACTGAGGTGGTCGCTGATGCAACAAACCTGCTTGCATTGGAATGCAGCAAAAGAAGAAAGGAATCCGCATTTCAGGAAGACCTACAATTCTGTACTGCGCATAAGCATATACGTGGGCAATCAATCCCTAATAAGCCTGGCATGACGCCTCATTTCAAAATATTTTGTGCCGTTACTGCTGGAAAAGACAGCGGCAGTTTTGAATTTGAAAAAGAATCTTTATTGAATCATTTAAGTTTTTATGAAAAATATTTAAAAGAAACGCTAAAACTAAAAGATATTATCGTCCGGTTAAGAGCCATGCCTTCGGCAGATGACAATCGCTTATACAATACTGTTAGTGATTTTATCGAATCAAAAATAAAGACAGTACAATTTCAACGAATCGAAACCGATCCAACCAATCAACAGTACTACCAATATCTTCAATTTAAAATATATTTTTTGTCGAATGGCATTGAATTTGACATCGGCGATGGCGGATTTGTTGATTGGTCCCAAAAACTGACCGGAAATAAAAAAGAGCGGATGCTCATAAGCGGTATAGGAATTGAATATCTCTACAAAATTTTAAATAAAATCATATAGGCATTTCCCCGAGTTTCTGTTTTAAAATATTGCGTCTGCAATCAAATAATTGTTGGGTTTTTTATTTTATTATTTTATAGCAATACCTAAACAATTTTCCCTGGAAATCAAATGGCGTGGTAGCTTTAGTGATATCCTTTACAGAGGAAGCCCGGATATTATCCGAATCGAATTGGAACCTCCGATAATTGGTGCTAAAATATAAGAGCCCTCCATTTTTCATAGCGTGTAATGTTTTATTCAATAATGTAACATGATCACGTTGGATATCGAGGAAATCTTTCATCCGTTTGCTGTTGCTGAATGTCGGCGGGTCCATAATTACGAGATCAAAAAAACCGGGAGTCAGCTCATCGAGGTATTGAGTTGCATCAGCATGGATAAACTGATGCTTTTGTTTATCCAGCAAATTATTTAACTGCATATTTTCTTCGGCCCATTGCAAATAGGTTTTGGAAAGATCGACTGAAACAACATTCGCCGCGCCACCTGATGCAGCATATACCGAGAAGGAACCGGTATAACAAAAAATATTGAGGACATTTTTATTTGCAGATTCTCCCTTTACCATATTTCTCGTGATGCGATGATCGAGGAATAATCCGGTATCAAGATAATCGGTCAGGTTGATTTTAAATTTAAGCCCTGCTTCTTCAGCAATAAAAAATTTTTGCCCTGTGCCGAGCTTTTCATATTGGCCTTGCCTCCCCGGCTTTCGCTGCCGTTGGCGCAAATAGATTTTATCAGCAGGCAGTTCAAGTATTTCACTGATTATAGTAAAACACTGGGCTAACCACGCGTCGTGCATGTCATCATCCATGCTATGATGACGTTTATATTCTGCTAGGTAAACATGGTCTCCATATAATTCAATACAAAATGGAAATTCCGGAAGATCGTGATCGTATATGCGATAGCAGGAAATATGCTGACGCCTTGCCTGCTTGCTGATATGGCGAAAAACTTTTGTAAGGCGGTTGCGGAACATTTGAAGTTTTTCGTCGGTCATGATTGAATGAATTATTTAAAAAGATGGGACACGGATTTTTTATGATGATTTCAATGTGTCCTACACCTCTTAATTTCAAGATGTTTGTCTAGCGAGAAGGTGTAGGACACATTGAAATCATCATAAAAAATCCGCGTTCCATTCATATATCTTAACACATTAACGCAACCCGTTTTACTCAATTCGCACTATGCCTTTTCCGGAATTGCGAAGGATTTTCGCCGGCAATTTTTTTAAATGTTTTATTGAAATAAGACAAATTTTCGAAACCGCTTTCATAACAAGCTTCGGTCACATTCTTATCGTGCAATAACATTTTCTTTGCCTGGTTGATCCGATATTGATTGAGAAAATCAGTAAAAGTCATCCTTGTGATCTTTTTAAAATACCGGCAAAATGCAGCAATGGTAAGATGTGCAAGGTTAGCGACTTCTTTTATTTCAATAGGTTGTTGATAATGTTCTTCGATATAACGGTAAAGCGTATTCATCCTGGCCTGCTCTTTCCCGACAAATTGATTGGATACCGGGCGGCTATCCAAGCCCGTTACTTCGCGGGTATCGGCCAATAAGCGCAGGATATTCAGCAACTCCATCAGCTGCGCAAAATGATCCAGTGATGATAATCGTTTTAGTTTTTCGCCAACTATTTCTTTTGTGTGCCCGTAAAAAGAAAGGCCTTTGCGCCCCTCTTCAAATAATTTACGAATGTTGCCCAGCTCGGGGATGCTAAAAAAATCTTTCCCTAAAAAATCTTCTTTCATCTGTATCACTACCTGTTCGCATTCCGTGCGCACACCATAATCAAAATTCAAATGAGGGATATTAGGGCCGATGAAAACGAGGTCGCTGCCTTCATACCGGGAAATATGATCGCCTACATGCCGCACGCCATTCGCCGCTTCAACATAAACAATTTCATATTCCGGGTGAAAATGCCAATAGAAAAGATCATTCAAATTTGGCGTCAGCAAAATTTTAAATGAACTGCCGACATCAGGCGCCAGCTTCTCTAATACAATTTTCAAGGTCTGCTTATTTGTCTATAAATATACTTTTCTTAGCCGATTTTATATAAAAATATCAATACAGAACAAAAATTGGTAATTATAGCTGTAGAAAGAGAATGCGGCTGGAGTGTAATTTTGGATGGTGATTTTGATTATTGAGTGTTGAATATTGATTATTTCCTGGCCAAAAGAGAATATTCAATAATCAATATTCAACACTCAATATTACTATCTTTCTAAAAACAAAAACAAGCGATATGCAACAAGAGCAGCCAACTATGGCAACGACCATGGTTCCAACGATGAGCCCGAATAATGCGCATAAAGATATTCCCGGAAATCCTTCCACTGCAAAAAGCAGCAATGTCCGGTTAAATGACCGGTCCAATGGGAAACCACTAAAAGTTTTATCAGAAGAGGATTGGAAATTCTGGATTGAAAACGGCTATATCGTCATCAAAAATGCAGTGCCAAAAGAACAGGTTGAACGATTGGCGAAATTCCTTTGGGAGTTTGAAGAAAAAGATCCTAACGACCAGGAAACCTGGTATGCGCCAGCACGTGCAGAAATGAAAATGAAAGAGCTTACAAATACCGGGATGGTAGAAGTATACAATCATCAATACTTATGGGATAATCGCCAGGTACCAAAAGTACATGATGCATTTACTGATATTTGGGGCACTGAAAAATTATGGGTGACCATCGACCGCGCTAATTTAAATCTGCCCATACGCCCGGGTTTCGAATACAAAGGTTTTATCCATTGGGATTATGACCCTGAAACAAAACCACAAAATGTGCAAGGTGTTTTGGCATTGGCGGACCAGGATGATGAAAATATGGGAGGGTTTCAATGTTTGCCCGAGCTATATCGCACGTATGATACGTGGAAACTAACGCAGCCCGAGGATAGAGATCATTTTAAGCCTGATATAAGCGGTTTTGAACTGGTAAAAGTAAAAATGAATGCTGGCGACCTATTAATTTTTAACAGCCTGCAACCGCACGGCATCAGGCCTAACAGAAGTAATGATAAAGTTCGTATTGCCCAATATATTTCCATGATGCCTGCAGAGGAAGACAATGAAGAACTCCGGCAATGGCGGATCAGTTCGTGGAAAGAACGGAGGGCACCGGAAGGATATGCTTTTCCCGGCGACCCAAGGGGATGGGAAAAAACAAAATATGGGACAGCTATCCTGTCGCCATTGGGTAAAAAATTATTAGGTTTAGAAAACTGGTAAGCATGGCCGTTAGTTTTAGTCAGCCCAAGGCCATACTCAACAATGGCGTCGAAATGCCGATGTTAGGCCTGGGCGTATATGATATGCATGGTAAAGAAACAGAGCAGGCGGTAATAGAATCTCTCCATATCGGTTATCGCCTGATCGATACTGCATCCATGTATGGCAATGAAACGGAAGTAGGGAATGCTATAAAAAAAAGTGGCATATCGAGGAATGAAATATTCATTACTACCAAGGTAAATAATCATGATCAGGGATATGAAACCACTTTGAAAGCTTTTGATACAAGCCTTCGCAAATTACAGACAGACTATATTGATCTCTACCTGGTTCACTGGCCAATTAAAAGCAAACGCAAAGATACCTGGAAGGCACTCGAAAAAATTTACGCAGATGGGCGTGTCAGGGCAATAGGCGTTGCCAATTATCTTATGCCATTGCTCGAAGAGTTGAAAACGTATGCCACGATGGCCCCTGCCATAAACCAGGTAGAATTCAGCCCATATTTATTTTTGGAAGATTTATTAAATTATTGCCGCAAAAATAAAATACAATTGCAGGCATATTCTCCTCTTATCCGTGGAAGAAAATTAAATGACCCCAGGCTTTTGCAATTAGCAAAAAAATATAATAAGACAGCTGCCCAGATAATTTTACGATGGGATATCCAATCGGGTGTTTCAACAATACCCAAATCGTCTAACCGGCATCGTTTGAAAGAAAATTTTGATGTATTTGATTTTGAATTATCGGCAAGTGATATGAAACTTATTAATAGTTTTAATGAAAATTTGCGGATAGTGGGTGACCCGGCGAGCTATTTTTAGATTTTAATGTGATGGGCGGTTAGGAAGAGCGAAGGGCAATGGGCAAAGGACAATAAGCAATGGGCAATAGACGACAGACAATCAACAATAGTAAATAAATATATTCTTACCTTGCATATTGCTTATTGCTTATTGCTTATTATCCTTTGCCCATTGCCCTTCGCCCTTATCAATCGCTCATTCCAATTCAAAACCATCTAACATGAAACCACTCCTCCTGATACTCTCACTAACAACCATCACCTGTTATGCGCAGGAAGGAAATTCATTCGCTATTGAAGGCATATCGCAAAAGCTTTCGTGGGTGAAAAGCCCTGCCCAATGGAGTTACCGCGAAAAACAACTCATCATTACTGCAGGTGAAAAAACAGATCTTTTTGTTGATCCGCAGCATGCGTATACCGTTGTTAATTCGCCCAAGGCGGTTTTTATCCCTGATCAACATTTTTTATTATCGGGAGAAGCTGAAGTGAATTTTATAGCAGATTATGATGCCGGTGTTTTAGTCGTTTATGCAGGAGATGATGCGTGGGCAAAACTTTGTTTCGAATATTCCCCACAAAAAAAACCTTTTGTCGTTTCGGTAGTAAATAATGGTTTGTCGGATGATTGCAATCATATCCCGATCAAAGGAAATAAAGTATATCTCCGGGTAGCCGGGTTAGGGAATAATATTTTTGCATTTCATTATTCAACGGATGGGAAATACTGGAATATGGTCAGGTATTTTCATCTTAAGACTGCAAAAAAAATTATGGTTGGGTTTTCTTCGCAATCACCAACTGGTGTATCCTGTAAAACTATATTTTCTGAAATATCTTATCAGCCAAAAAAATTAAAGGATATCAGGAATGGGGAATGATTTTAATTTCATGCTTTATATTTGATCCCATTATGAAACTACTATCAACGTTCTGCCTGCTGTTTTGCTTTACCATTGCGGTACAAGCGCAATCAAATAAATTTATCAATGTACAGGGAAAGAATATTATTGGCACCGATGGGAAAAATTTTTTGATCAGGGGGACTAATCTTGGCAACTGGCTGGTTCCCGAAGGATATATGTTCAAATTTAATAAAGCCAATTCGCCACGGCTCATTAATCAAACATTGTCAGAGTTGATTGGTCCTGATGAAACCAATGCATTCTGGAAAAAATACCTGGATAGTTATATCACGGAAGATGATATCCATTATTTAAAGAGTATTGGCATGAATTCAATCCGTGTCCCATTTAATTACAGGTTGTTCACCGACGAAGAATATCTTGGAGGGCAAGGTGAGCCAAGGGCATTTGCATTACTTGACAGATTGATCAGTTGGTGCAAAAAAGAAAACCTCTATGTGATACTCGATATGCATTGTGCGCCCGGCGGACAAACAGGCGATAATATTGATGACGGTTATGGATACCCGTTTTTATTTGATAATGAACCAAGCAGGCAATTAACTGTAAAAATATGGAAAGATATTGCCAGTCATTATAAAGACGAGCCGATCATTATGGGATATGACCTGCTCAATGAACCGATCGCGCATTATTTTGATGCGTCGCATTTCAACCCGCTGCTTGAACCGTTGTATAAAGAAATTGTAAAAGCGGTCAGGGAAGTGGATCAAAATCATCTTGTTTTTTTGGGCGGTGCACAATGGGATTCAAATTTTAAAATATTTGGCGCGCCGTTCGACCAAAAATCTGTTTATACTTTTCATAAATACTGGACAGCAACCACGCAGGACGTGATCCAGCAATATATTGATTTTCGTGATAAATACCAGGTCCCTATCTATGCCGGCGAGACTGGCGAAAATGATGATACCTGGATCATGAATTTCCGGAAATTGCTTGAACAAAATAATATCGGCTGGCATTTCTGGCCGTATAAAAAAATGAATAACCAAAGAGGCATCATTACATTTGATACTCCAGCCGGATACGCGCAAATCATACAGTTTGCAGACACAACAAAAAAGAATTTTGAAGATATCAGGAATACACGCCCTAAAAATATTGACCAGGTTAGAAAAGCCCTCGATGGTTTCCTGAATAATTGCCTCTTCAAAAATTGCACAGCAAATAGCGGTTATATAACCGCGTTAGGATTGGGGAAATAAATCCATGATTTAGCCGTATATAAGCGCAATTTTAAAGATTACCGATTTTTTCCCAGATAATCCGATAAACCTTTTGTGAGCGATTCCATAAATTCATCAACGTTAGGGACTGGCGGCAGGCTATATTGATAATTCTGCTCATTTTTAACTTTTCGGATGACAATTGTTTTGAATTTTTCGGCAAGCTTTTCATTCTGCTGGCTTATCGCATATTGGATATCATCGAGGCCCCCAATTTCAGTAACATCGGCCGAATAATTGATCCCTTTAAAATTAAAATGGATTATAAATTGTTTCATGGATTTGTTTTAGTGTATTGCGTGCAATAATTATTCCTGATTGACCTTTTCCCAACTTTTCCAAAGTACTTTGGCAAAGTCCCCGATTATTAAAGGGCATACCTGAAAAAACCCTATCCGGAGAAGAAATAGCTTTTCTAAAGTTTAAAACTTTGGAAAAGTTCGGAAATGCGTTTGCGACGCTGGTTTCCAAAAATTTTTTCAGCTAAATTTATACTTCAAACAAATTGTATGGAATTCGGACGAGTGCCTGAAGAAGAATTGATTGCTATAGATTTCAGCCTGCCGGCAGATCCTCCTGCCAATAAAAAAATATTAACAGGAAAAAAAATAAAAGATCCGAAAGTTTATCTCGGCTGCGCTAAATGGGGCCGGATGGAATGGGTTGGGAAAATCTATCCACTAAAAACAAAAGAAAAAGATTTCCTTGCACACTATGTCCAACATTATAACTGTATTGAATTAAATGCAACGCACTATAAACTCTACGGCCCTACCGGTATTGCTAAATGGGCCGATAAAGCAAAAGGCAAAGATTTTAAGTTTTGTCCAAAAATGTATAATGCAGTCACGCACCGGGGAAGTTTAAAAGGAAAAGATTTTCTTACTACTGAATTCCTGCGAGGCGCTCTTGCTTTCGGCGAACATCTCGGCCCTATATTCGTACAGGTCAGTGATGCATTTAGCCCAAAAAGAAAAGATGAATTGTTTGGTTATTTGCGGTCGCTGCCCGTCGATATCCAGTTTTTTGTGGAAGTGCGCCACACGGAGTGGTTTGCTAACCCAACAATCCGTAAAGAATTTTTTGATACGCTTACCGGATTAAATATGGGAGCCGTCATTACAGACACCGCCGGCAGAAGAGATTGTTGCCACATGGAGCTTACTGTCCCAAAAGCATTCATCCGTTATGTAGGCAACAGCTTGCATAAAACTGATTTCACACGCTGCGATGCCTGGGTGAAACGCATTGATTATTGGCTCCAACATGGAATGACTGAATTATATTTTTTTATGCACATGCATGATGAAGCAACTTCTCCCGAACTGACAGTTTATTTAGTTGATAAGCTAAACTCCGCCTGTGGCCTGCATTTGCACAAGCCTCAGTTTGTAACAACAAACAAAACTTTGTTCGACTAGGCATTAACGTGAAAATGGCTGATTGTGTCGGCAAGCCCGGCCAGGCTGGTTTCTTCGGCAACTATGCGTGCAGGGATATTATTTACATAACTCCATTTAATCAATCGTATAAAACCATCGGCAATTTCAATACCGGTAATTGTCCCATCATCAAAACAGCAACAACCCGAATTAAAATAACTGGGTTTCATGTGCTGAAATGAATTATTTACAAAATCATATTCCTTTTTTCTCCTTGGTATTTCGGCTTCAATTTTTGCAATGGCATCCTTGTCACTTTTTGATTGCGCTTCTTCCAAATTAAGATAAAGCCGTTCCAGGTGGGTCAGTGATCTAAATACCGGTTGGTGCGTATGCCCGGTTATCAATATCACATTATCCTGCGCAGCGCTCCAATTATACATATATAAATTGTGCAGCGTTTTAAGATTGTCGTTATTCGATGGCGTATTGGTATTAATTTCAAGCAAAGACTGCAGTGGTCCCCAAACATAACTCACAAACCATTTGCTGAACGCATTGCCATCGCTTTGCGCATCGCCCTGGTGGCCATGCGTGCAAAAAATATCGATATGATTGCTGCCGGGAAATGAAAGCCGTAATACCATGCATGTATAAATTTTTACGGCCTCATCATACATTTTTTTTAGATAAAGAGATGCAAGCGGATCATTGTCCCAAAAAAGATCATGGTTGCCAAAAATTTTGAAATAGGCTTTACGGCGTACAAATAATTTTTCTTTTTCAAAAACATGTTCATTATGTTTCATGAGACCGAAAATAGTATTCTCCCATAGTTCTTCGCAATCGCCCAGGTTGATATAATAGAAATTCCGGTCATTATAATAATCAAGCGCAGCAAGATAATTTTTTTCGCAAACAGCAAAATCATCAGAACCATTCCTGGTGCCCTTATGCTCGTCGCTAAAAATTATTAAAGATTGAGAAGACGGGTCAAAAGGAAAAAGTTCTCCTTTTTTTCCGGGCTCGGCAATGGTTTCATTATAAAGATTTGTCAGCGCTTTCATGACATTATCTTTTACCGGAGCCGACGAAACGCGGTTAGCAATCCACGTGACAGGTTTTGTAAGAAGAAATTTTAATGCCCTTCGAATAATATGTACGACTGGCGAAAAAATAGAGTTTCTATGCATAATACGAATTGAGGAACAAGATAAGTAATGTGGAAATGTGAGAATGTGGAAATGTGAAAATTATAGGTCAGGCATTTTCACATTTCCACATTACTTATAAAAAATCTTCGTTTCCCCAGCCTCATTACCTATAATCAATTTCGTGGCCAGGTTAATAAAAAGGCCGTTGTCCATGACGCCGGTTATTGAATTGATGGCATCGTGCAAACCAGCAGCATCCTGGATTTCGTTGAATGAACAATCGATAATATAATTGCCATTGTCAGTAATATAAGCTGCAGATTTATCAATTCTTAATTTTGGCGTGCAGCCCAGCGCGCTGAGTTTTTCTAAAGTTTTTTCCCATCCAAATATTGCTACTTCAACCGGGAGCGGAAATTTGCCGAGCTTTTTAACCAGCTTGCTTTCATCCGCAATAATTATTAATTGCCTGCTATTTGAAGCAACAATTTTTTCGCGCAACAAAGCTCCTCCTCCACCTTTAATAAGATTGAGATTTTTATCTGCTTCATCGGCGCCATCAATCGTGAGATCGATTTGAGCAATTTCAGCAAATGAAATAATATGTATGCCTAATGATCTCGCTTGATCTTCTGACCGCTTTGAAGTAGCAATCGCTTTTATTTTTAATCCTTCTTTCACTTTTTGCCCAATGCCTTCAATGGCCCAATATGCAGTTGTGCCTGTACCAAGGCCGACCGTCATATTATTTTCAATAAAAGATATAGCTTTATCTGCGGCTATCTTTTTACTATCCATAATTTTTTTGCATGAATAATCAACAATAAAAAAATAAACTCGTCATAACTTACTCAATTTAAACCGGTCTTTACAGAACAAAAATTTTTTATGAAAAAAATTGCCGATTTATTTTTTATCATAGCTTTTTCATCCGCTGCGCATGCGCAATATTTTGATGATAATACCATAAACCTGTCTCCGGTAGAAAGCACTCTTCAAAAAATGTTACAAGACCCTGCTATCAATCCAGATTCGGTGTTGACTGTATTATCCAATTGGGACAAATATCCATCCATAACAGCAACCGGGAAAGATTATTTTTATTATTATCATGATCTTTTGTATGGCAATATCCCACTGCGGGTTTTTATTCCTCCTTCGTACGCAAGTAATCAAAAAACTTCCTTGTTGCTGGTATTACATGGCGCAGTGAATGCAAGCAATTTTGAAAGAGCGCAAACCCTGGCCAATAATTACCAGGATTACCAGCCGGCCGACGGAGATATTTTTTTTAATTATCTATCAAAACAAAATTTCATAATCGTACGGCCATTTGCAGACCCATCAAAAAATTTTGATTGGGTGGCCAACAGGCTGAGAGAGCCAATCAACCCTACTTTTAATACTTTAGTTGATATCATCACGCAACTGAAAAAATTTCTTAATATAGATGACTCAAAAATATTTGCGCTCGGCCATTCGGATGGGTCGGATGGCGCTTTCAGTCTCGATGTTTATCAACCATCTACTTTTGCGGGTTTTGTTTGTTACAATTCGTTGCTCACAGGAATAGCTGTCAATAATATTTATCTAAAAAATACTATCAACAGGCCAATCTATATTGTTCATTCCGATCTTGATAATTTACGCCCTATCGAACAAGCAAGAGAAATTATTAAACTACTTGACAATATCAACACGCCTTTTCTGTATAAAGAATATCCCGGGTATAAACATTACGACAAGCATTTAATCAAGGATATACCTTTTGCCGTAAATTTTTTAAAAGGGATCAGCAGAAATCCTTTCCCCGCAAATATTTATTGGGAGATGAATGATGCCCATAACGACGAGTGCGATTGGATTAAAATTACAAGCTTCGATACAACTCAAAATGCAAGCCGCTGGCATAAATCGTACAATACAAAAGGATATAACAACTTAACCAAAAGTTTTGAAGACTGGGATTATTATACCATTGGAAAAAGTGCTGCAATAAAAGGCCATTATGAAAATAATCAATTTACTATCGAAACATCGCGCGTCAAAGAATTCGATGTCCTGGTAAGTAATGAAATGCTGAACCTGGAAAAACCTATCCAGGTTATTGTAAATGGCAAAACTTTATTTGATGAAAAAATTTCGGCTGATAAATCATTCCTGCTCGGAAATTTTTTGAAAAATTTTGACAGGCAGGCGTTATGGGTGAATAAAATTCATATTAAAGTCCCCAGGTAGGATTATGATTTATAGGATTTAAAAAAAATAATATTGATTGTTGTTATAGATAGCTGAGCCATCTTTTTTGTGCAATATGTGTCCGTTTATAATTATCATACCATTTGCACAGCGGATACAAACTAATTATCACTATTGCCCAAACCATATAAACAACTGCGAGGCTGAAACCATATCCTTTCAGATGATCATCGAAACCCAGCCAGGTTGATAAGATCATATCGGTCCATTTCCGCCCGGACAGCACGACAGCAATGACTGCAAGAAAATGAATCAAATAAATATGCAAGATGTAATAGAAGAATGGCACCCTTCCGAAAACAGAAATTTTTGAAGTGATTGAATTGAGTGGCTTCTCCGAAAAAGCGAGAAATAGCAAAGCCGGTCCCAATGTCATTAAAATATACAACAGTGATGGCGGGTATTTTGTCGTTTTCAAAAAAGATAAAATAGTAAAGACAGAATTTTTTTGGAATGACCAATGATTAAGGTCACCATATAAATTGCTAAACCGAACAATAATAAAAACGGCAATAGCGCCAAGCCCAAGTGAAGTAAGGATTTTTTTTCTTCGAACAGGATCAAAGCCCGGGACATATATTTGGCCGAGGCAATAGCCTGCAGCCATTACGCCAATCCATGGCAATACCGGATAACCAACAAATATCGTGATGCCATGATACATGAATACGTTTTCTTCATGCAACAACGCCCACAAAAAAGATCGCAGGTTGTTGCCCGGCACATGTACGCTATCGAGCAGGTTGTGCCCGAATATTATCAATAGCGCGATAAGCAAAATATATTGCTTAGGCAGGTATACCAATATTGCCAATGCAATCATGCTAACACCCAAAGCCCAGATAATAATGATATCAACGATTGGATAATGATAATTAAATAACCATGCGAAATGAAGGACGGTAAATTCAAGGAATATCAGCCATAACCCGCGGGTAAAAAGAAAAATTGATAATTCTTTCCTGCTCTTTTTCGCGCCATATAAATATGCTGATGTGCCTGCAAGGAACATAAAAACCGGGGCACAAAAATGAGTGATCCATCGGGTAAAAAATATCGCGACGCTTGTGCGGTTGAGATCAGTCGGGTCGAAATAGAAAGCACTCCCATGAAAATAATCACGTATATGGTCAAGCGCCATAATAATCATGACCGTTCCCCTTAACAGATCAATTGACTGAATGCGCCCGGTTTTAATAGCTACTGCCGATGTAGGCATAGTGATTGTTGACATGTCGGTAGAATTTAAAGGAGTGAAACAAAAAGCCGGATTAATTAAAGTAATATCCTAAAATAATATAACAAGCGGAGAGGTAAACATGAACATTGCTCAAACATGCTATCACTTGACTATCCTTGGGACCGCGGGCAACTGAAATGGGATAAATCGTATATAGAGACGAATTAATAGATTTTTTTTCTTTTTGCCGCTCCTGAAGTTATTAGAAAAATATTAAAACTTATGAGATTTTTTCCTGCTGCCTGGTTCTGAACACAAAATTAATTCACTTTTTCTTCCTGTGGTTTATCTCCAACCACAATAAGATCATTTAACTCAATCGTGATCGGCATAAGGCCAACCTGGACGACGGCTTTTTTACCACGGACTTCTTTCACCGTACCGACCTGGTGGTTTTTTTTCATCATCACTTTATCGCCGGGTTGTGCATGGCCACCTATTTCAATATATTTCGAATCGAATTTCTTTTTTACTTTTTCATTGACCTGCTTTTCCTTTTGTTTGAAAAGCAACGCCTGCATTTGTTTAATTACTTCATTTTTATTTTCTGCTTTGCGCCAGTCGAAAATTATTTGCTTGAGCTTGCGTTCCATTTCTTTAAGGTAAGCGATCCTGTCTTCCGTAATCCTATTTTGTTGTTTCAGCATTTCCACTTGTTGCTGGTGCTTTTCTTTATTGATCAGGGCCTCCATTTCTTTCTTCAGCTTTTCATTTTCCTTGATCAGCTTATGAAGTTCTTTTTCTTTTTGTTCGAGGTCGCGCAAATCCTGCTCGGTACGGTTCAATAATTTATCGAGCCGGAAATGTTCGTCATCCACCATCGCTCTTGCTCTTTTGATCAATGCAGGGTCGAGCCCAATGCGTTCGGCGATAGAAAAAGTATAGGAACTCCCGGGTTTTCCGACAGTCAGTTTGTAAAGTGGTTGCAAATTCTTTTCGTCGAAAGTCATTGCGCCGTTAACTATGCCCGGCGTTTTATTCGCCATTATTTTTAAATTCAGGTAATGTGTAGTCACGATGCCCAACGCATGCTTCTTCACTAAATCTTCGAGGATCACTTCAGCAAAAGCACCGCCCAGGTTAGGGTCGCTGCCACTGCCTAATTCATCAATAAAGAATAATGTGCGGCCGTTTGCATTCTCGATAAAATATTTCATGTTCTTCAGGTGCGAACTATACGTGCTTAATTCAAATTCGAGGCTTTGCGTATCACCAATATGGATCATGATTTGTTTGAAAATGCCGAGTGTTGAATTTGGATGTACAGGTATCAGCAAGCCTGCCTGTACCATTAGTTGTAATAAACCAACTGTTTTTAAAGTAACTGTTTTTCCGCCTGCATTAGGCCCGGAAATAACGAGTATCCTGTTTTTTTCGTTTAATTCAATATTGGTTGGGATGGTTGGCTTTTGATTTTTTTGATTGTACAAATACAAAAGCGGATGAAATGCCTGCACGAGATGGATATGCGCCTGATCATGCAAAGCGGGAAAATTTCCATTGATATCAACTGCGAGTTTTGCTTTTGCGCGGATAAAATCATATTCACCGGTAATATCATGATACGTTTTGAGAAGGCTGGCATACACAGATAATTTTGCTGTGAGGTCGCGCAATATGCGGTGCACTTCCCGGCTTTCTGCATGCTCCAGTGAAAATATTTCGTTATTAAGTTCGATTGTTTCTTCCGGTTCTATAAAAGCTGTTTTCCTCGTATCGCTTTCCCCATGAAGAATACCTTTGACCTGTCGTTTGTGCTCGGCAAAAATCGCGACCACTCTCCGGCTGTTAAGAAAAGCTTCTTCGATATCCGCTACATAACCTGATTTATTTAATTTGGATAATATCCGGTCAAACAATCGGCGCAGCTCATTTCTTTTACGGAATAATCCCATCCTGATATCAGCTAATTCCTCCGATGCATGATCACGCACGGTTCCATTTTCATCGAGTATTTCATCAATCATCTGCATGATTGTTTTTTCATAATAGGTATCAGCAATTACTTTTAATAAAGCCGGGTAAGCCAATCTCCTATCATGATCAAACCAATGGAAAATGGATTGTATGCTTTCGGCGAGCTTGCGGATTTGCATAAACTGCTCGCCGCTCAACACCGCACCGGGGATGCCGAGCAATTTCAATTCTTTCGAAAGATTAAGCGCATAATCATTCGGAAAATATTGCCCCTGCTGAAGTAATAATTTATATTCATATGATTGCTGAAGTTCCAATTCAATATACTCGCGCCGGGTATGTATGCGAAGTTCAGCTGCTTTTGACCTCGCATATTCTGTTTTGCAATGCTCCACCAGCAGGGCTTCAATTTTATTGAATTCCAACTGCATCAACGCCGATTCGGGGAAATATTTCATAAACCGGCAAAGATAGGATGAAATAGAGAGAAGGGCAACGGGCGGCAGGAATCGGCAATATGCAATAGGCAATGGGCAATGGGCAACAAACAATAAACAAAATAGACAATAAACAATAAGCAATAGGAGAGATTACAAAAAAATAGTACAGTTTTGGATATTTTGTGCTCAGCGTCCTTTGCTTATTGCATATTGCTCCATTGTATATTGCTTATTGCCTATTGCCCGTTGCCCATTGCCTATTGCTCATTGCCGATTCCCTTTGCCCTCTCCCTTCCTGTTAACAAACATTTAAAAGCCTTCGATTGTCATATATCTTACAATACAAACCTTCGGGCATGTGTTAACTTGCGCAAGTAAATTAAATTGCAAAACAAATCAATGAAAGCTATGAGCATACTTACGATTGCGTTGTCATACGCATTGCTTACGAGTTCTTGTAATGAATCGTCTTCTCAACATATAAATATGAATGAAACAAAAATACCCGCGGGCCTGAAAACAGATACCGCCACATTTGGCACCGGATGTTTTTGGTGCACCGAAGCTATTTTCCAGGAATTAAAAGGCGTTTTAAAAGTGACTTCCGGTTATTCCGGTGGCAATGTTGCCAATCCATCTTATGAGGATGTTTGTACCGGGACTACCGGCCATGCCGAATGCCTGCAAATTATTTATGACCCAAAAGTAATTACCTACGATGAATTGCTGGAAGTGTTCTGGGAATCGCATGACCCTACTTCGCTTAACCGCCAGGGAAATGATGTGGGCACACAATATCGAAGCGCAATATTTTATCACGATAACGACCAAAAACAAAAAGCCGAACATTATAAAGCTGAATTAAGCAAAAGCGGCGCTTATGATAAACCGATCGTTACGGAAATAACTCCATTCAGCAAATTTTACGCTGCCGAAGATTATCATCAGAATTATTATAACACGCATGGGTCGCAACCGTATTGCGCTTTTGTGATTCGGCCGAAGGTGGAGAAGTTTGAAAAAGTTTTTAAGAATAAACTGAAGACCTCAAAGTAAACAAATAGTAAAACTATAGAATAGCCTTATACATTCACGATACTGCATCTATTGTCCCGTCTGAATTCATCAGCTTGGGCGCATTTGACAAGCTCATCAAAAAATACCCGGCAGAATGGCTTTCCCCTTTTTGGGCTCCTTGTCAGTACTCCGATAGCCAGGCGCAAAAAGACCAATTATTAATAATTTATAGGAATGGCCATACAACGATAGTATTGCAATTATAGTCAAGCTTCAAATAACGACAATGAGAAATATATTGTATATCACCATGCTTTTTTTAATTTTTACAATAGGCTTTGGTTGTAAAAAAGATATGGCACTCATGGATACAGCATCAATTATTGGAGGTGATCCCAGGGCCGGGGCATGTGAAGGCGGAACTTATATTAGGATTGACGGACATCCTAATCCCAACGATTGGGCTAATGGTTATTTTGATATTGGTTCGTTGCCCTCGTCATTTCGAATTGACAATTCTGCACATTACCCCATTAACGTAAAAATCAATTGGGCAACTAATCCTAAATGCGGCGGCAACTATGTCGATATAAAAAGAATTGAATTGGTTTATTAATTATTTTTATTTGCAAGATTTCAGCGTCATTAAGATATGGACGAAATACTCTCTTGTTTGTCTTTTTTGTTCCCTAGCGGAAGATTTATAAAATATTGAATTGAATTAATATTAAGATTCACATCAGGCTAATCCGTATAATCGCATAAAATCCCGGTTATTTCCTTACTCTTCTCAACTCCAGCAGGTTTAGCCCGTTCGCGCCAAACCCTTTCAGCGATGGGCTTACGAGGTGTATCACTTCATCATACCACAAAGGCACGACAGGTGCATCGTCAATGACCATCTGATCCATTTGCCTGTACATTTTATTGCGGAGCGAATCATTATTTTCAACCAATGACTTTTCATATAATTGATCAAATACAGGATTATTATACCGGGTATAATTTGGTGGCGCAGGGTTTTTAGAATAAAAAACACTTAAATAATTTTCCGCATCCGGATAATCAGCGATCCAACTGCCACGGAAAAATACTGCCTGCGATTTTGCCGTTTCCTCGAGCAATAAACTTTTTTGAACTACTTCCACCTGCACATGCACGCCAATTTCTTCAAGCTCTTTAGCGATGAAACTACCGAGGTCGGCATAAATATCTACTGTCAATAATTTTATTTCGGGCATGCCTTTCCCGTCCGGATAACCAGCTTCGGCTAGTAGTTGCCGTGAGTGCGCAGGGTCAAAATGATATCCCTTGACAATCGATGAATCAAAAGACGGCAGCCCCGCAGGCACAAAGCCGCTTTCAGCCGGGATGCCAATTGAATTACGCAGGTACATCATCATCTTTGGGCGGTTGAAACCATAATTAATAGCCTGCCTGATTTTCTTCAAACGCAATGGAGACTGCTGTACGAGCGGGTTTGCAGGGTCGATCAATATCCCAAGATATTCTGTATTCAAATATGGATGCTTCGATAAAATAAGTTTGCCCTCCCATTCTTTTCTCAATTCTCCTTTTTTATTAAGCACTTCATCTTTAAATGATGCATCGATATCATTGGTAAAATCCAATTGTCCCTGCCTGAGCAATAAAAATTCTGTCGCCCTGTTATCAAAAAAACTTATTTTGATCGCGTCCAGATATGGCAATCGTTCGCCAGTACTATCTTGCTCAAAATAATGTTGATTTTTTATGAGTATCATATCCTGACCTTCTTCCCAGGATTTAAGTTGAAATGGCCCGGTACCACAAGGATGGCTGCGAAAATCTTTCCCATATTTTTCCACCGCTTCTTTTGCCACTACAGAACAATACTGCATGCTCAACAAACCAAGGATTGGGTTAAAAGGCCTGATGAGTTTTAATTGAAAAGTAGAATCATTGACTGCATGAAAACCGTCATCAGCATTTACTTTATTGTTAAAGATCCATGCGCCGCTGCTGGCCGTCTGTTTATCGATGATGCGCTTAAAACTATATTCAATATCACTCGCAATCATTTTTCTTCCTTTGCCGGAAGGGAAAGCATCATTGTCCTGGAAAAAAACATCATTGCGCAAATGAAAAGTATAGAGCAGCCTATCACCGGACACATCCCAGCTTTTTGCTAAAGAAGGCACAATATTCAGGTTGCTGTCCGTTTCTACCAGCGTATTGTAAATTTGGTGTACCGGCCACATGATCGATTGGTTTTTTGCAAAAACAGGATCGAGCGTGGCAATGCCAGTTTGTTCATTGTAGCGAAAAACTTTTTTATTGCTTTGCGTTGGGGAGCTGCAACCAATAAGCCATAACGCACAAATAAAACCGCTTATGTATTTTATATGACCAAATGCAAAATGTTTTTTTATCTTCAATAACTTGGTCTGACGACCTTCATCTGACCAGCAACCGCATTGAGAAAATTTTCTTTTTATTTTCATTATTTACTAATCATGATTATGGCCAGGCGGGAGACCGTCAGGCCAGGAACTTAAATTTAGCAAATGAAACGAACAAACATTTTAATTTTTGTTTTTTTTGTCATGGCATCAATTTCATGCAACGCACAAGAGGCTACAACTAAACCACAGTTCACTCATGCTGATACCTTGCGTGGCAGCCTAACAGCAGAAAGGGCCTGGTGGAATGTATTGCGTTATGATATTACTGTAAAACCAGACTATGCAAATAAAAGAATTGAAGGTTGTAATATTATTGAGTATGACACAAAAAATTATCCTGAAGTCCCCGTCATGCAAATCGATTTACAACAACCCATGACAATCGACAGTATTATTTATCTTACCTATAAAATAGATTATAAAAGAGATGGCGATGCATATTTTCTCACGCTTTTAAAAGCCAGTCAAAAAAATCAGCGGGGAAAAATAAAAATTTATTTTTCCGGCAAACCACGCGAAGCAACCCGCCCACCATGGGATGGCGGCTGGATATTTACCAAAGATAAAATGGGCAGGCCTTGGATGACTGCCGCTTGCGAAGGACTTGGCGCTAGCGCATGGTATCCATGCAAAGATTATCTTGGTGACGAACCGGATAGCGGTGCTTCATTGAGCATAACGGTGCCGGACACACTAATTGCTGTCGGCAACGGGAGGTTGAAAGACAAAAAAATAAATGCAGATGGGACGATAACCTACCAATGGGCTGTTGTCAATCCCATCAATAATTACAATATCATCCCGTATATTGGAAAATATGTGACCTGGCATGAAAATTATCATGGCGAAAAGGGAAACCTGGATTGTGATTATTGGGCATTGGATTATAATGTCGAGATAGCGAAGTCAGAATTCAAAGCTGTTGATTCCATGCTGAAATGTTTTGAATATTGGTTCGGCCCATATCCATTTTACGAAGATGGGTACAAATTGATTGAAGCCCCACATTTAGGGATGGAGCATCAAAGCGCAATTGCATACGGCAATAAATTTCAAAAAGGTTATTCAGGAAAAGATTTGTCTGGCTCCGGATGGGGCATGAAATGGGATTTTATTATCGTTCATGAAAGTGGGCATGAATGGTTTGGCAATAATATTACTAGTAAAGACCTTGCCGATGAATGGATCCATGAAAGTTTTACTAATTATAGCGAAACATTATACACGGAATATTATTTCGGCAAACAAGCCGGCAACGAATATAATTATGGCATAAGAAAAAATATTGAAAACAAAACACCCATCGTTGGCAGCTATGGCGTGAACAATGAACCAGAAGGCACGGATGAATATTATAAGGGCGGCAATATGATACACACGATCCGGCAGGTGATAGATAATGACAACCTGTTCCGGCAAATTTTGCGTGGCTTGAACAAAACTTTCTATCATCAAACCGTAAGCACCAAACAAATTGAAGACTATATCAGCAAAGAAGCAAAAATCGATTTATCAAAAGTCTTCGACCAATATTTGAGAACGATACAAATACCGGTGTTGGAATATAAACAGGATGGATATGCGCTTTCTTATAGATGGGCAAACTGTGTAAAAGGTTTTGCTATGCCGGTAAAAATCATATTTAAAGGCAGCCGCCGAATTGTGCCGACAGAAAAATGGCAGAAACTAAATTTATATCCGGAAGGGGGAAATGTGTTTACGGTTGACAAGAACTTCTACATTACTATTAAAAAGATTGATTGAGTGCAATTCATGAACTCTAATTCATGATATTCATGTAAATTCGCTCAATTCGCGATTTTCATGAGCACCATTCGTCGGCAAAGCATCATATCATCTGGCGTTATATATTTCGGCTTTGCCCTGGGATTTTTGAATACCTATCTTTTTACACGACAAGGTGGTTTTACACCGGAACAATATGGGCTAACGGGGACGTTTATAGCTATCGCTAATATCATGTATTCATTTGCCAACCTGGGCATGCAGGCATATATATATAAATTCTACCCGTATTACAGTGACAACCTTCCGGTGAATAAAAATGATATGATCACCTGGGCATTGCTGACGAGCTTAGTAGGTTTTGTATTAGTGATGATCAATGGTTATATTTTTAAGTCACTTGTCATTAGAAAATTTGGCGCCAATTCAGCAGAATTTGTAAAATATTATTATTTAATATTCCCGTTTGGTTTCGGCCTCACGATGTACTCGTTATTGGAAGCTTTTGCCTGGCAATTAAAAAAATCAGTGCTGACTAATTACCTGCGCGAAGTGCAGTTTCGCATATTCACCGCTATCCTGATCATACTTTCTTTGGTTGGCATTTTTAAAAATTTCGATATTTTTATTAAATTATATTCTCTTAGTTATATATTGCTTGCCTCAATACTTCTTTGTTATCTTATCATCGCTCGCCAAATCCACCTGACACTTATCCGTAGCAAAGTCACAAAAAGATTTTTCAAAAAAATTATTACACTCGCTGCTTTTGTTTGGAGTGGCGGGCTGATATATAATGTTGCGAATTTTTTTGATATTATAGTTATTGCGGCTGTAATACCTGAAGGCCTGGCATACGTGGCAATTTTTACGCTGGCGCAAAACATTGCAAGCCTGATACAAGCTCCACAGCGCGGCATTATCACGGCATCCATAGCACCGCTATCAAAAGCATGGAAAGATAAAGACCTTGGGAAAATTGAGCGCATTTATTATCGCTCTTCTATTAACCAATTGGTTTTTGCAGCAGGTATGTTTGTGTTGATATGGATTAATTTTACTGATGGTGTTTTCACATTTCACATGCAGCCTGCATATCTCAAAGCGAGATATGTTTTTCTTTTTTTAGGGTTAATGCGCATCGTGGATATGGGCACCGGTGTAAATTCCCAAATCATTGCCACTTCTACCCTATGGCGTTTTGAATTTTTTACCGGCATCATCTTGCTGGCATTTTCGCTGCCATTGAATTATATACTTGCTAAACAATTAGGCGTGATTGGGCCAGCCATCGCCACATTTGCTGCATTGACAATATATAACGGTATCCGCTACCTGTTTTTATTAAAAAGATATAAGTTGCAACCCTTCACCGCAAAATCAATATATGCCTTGTTGCTGGCATTAACCGGTTATTTGATATGCCACTATTTCTTCAGGCAGTATCATGGTTTCCTATCGATGATAATCCGCAGCGCAGTTTTTTTAGCTATTTATTTAACAGGCATAATTTATTTAAATCTCTCACCAGACATATTACCGGTCTGGCAAACCGTGAAGAAAAGATTGAAAATCGGGAGTGTTGCGAATCGGCAATAGGCGATAGGCAATAGAGAATAAACAATATCCAATATTCAATAAGCAAATAACAATATACAAGAAATAATTTATCACGTTACTCATTTGCAATTGCAGTAGCCAATTGCAAATTGCTCATTGCATATTGGATATTGTTTATTCTCTATTGCCTATCGCCTATTGCCCGTTGCCTATTCCTCAATTGCCAATTGCATACTGCGTATTGCTCATCGCAAATCTTCCTCCACCGATAAAATGTTTTGAGTAATATCCATCTTCCATATCACTTATCATAACACCCGATACAGATGCATGAACAAATTTATTATTACAGAGATATACGCCGACATGGGTGACTGTCTTTCTCTTTCCAAGTGTGTGAAAAAAAACGAGGTCGCCTTCCTGCAGGTCATCTTGTTTAATATGCGTACTCCCATTATATTGATTCCGCGCTACCCGTGGCAGGTTGTTGATCCCATAAACAGCCGACATCAATAAAGAAACAAAAGCCGAACAATCTATCCCATCTTTTGTTGTCCCTCCATACTGATAAGGCACGCCATACCATTCGTCCATAAAATTCAATAACCGTTCATTATTCATTTGCTCAACGGTAACATTGGTAAGGATGGCATATTTGAATTTTAATGGCGAGTAGGCTTCGATAGAAGAAGGGTTGGCAACATCCTTATTCTTTTCTTTATATTTAAAATTATTTTTATCGACAGTCAAATTATTTTTTCTAGCTTCATTGGAGCCGGGCGTGAGCGAGATACTTTCAATAAATGTTACAGAAGAATTTTTTTCGGTCTTTTCCTGAGCGGTACTTCCCGATGTGGCGGGCTTCACACTGCTGCATGCAGATGCTAGTAATATAATAACAGAAATTATGAACAGGTTCTTCAGCATAATTGTTAAGATATTGGGCAGTGGACAAAGATAGGATATTTTGTTAAGAAAGATACAAGAATCACGATACAAAGAACAAGCCTTAACATTAAATTTGCAGATAAAACCAAGCCTTGAATCTTGTGCCTTGTGCCTTTTATCTTATATCTTAAACCTTGTACCTTGACTCTTGAAATCTAATTATGACGCAATTTTCTCACCTTCATGTACATACGCAATTCTCCCTTTTAGACGGGGCAGCTTCCATACAAAGTTTGTATAATAAGGCAGTCAAAGAAAATATGCCTGCCCTGGCAATTACTGATCACGGTAATATGTTCGGCGCATTTGAATTTGTGGCTGAAGCATACAAACATAAAAACGATGATGGGACGCCAAAAATAAAACCAATTGTTGGTTGTGAATTTTATGTCGTATATGACAGGCATCGAAAGGCTTTTACAAAAGAACAGAAAGATGAACGCTTTCACCAGGTGTTACTGGCAAAAAATAAAATCGGGTATCAAAATCTTATCAAACTCACTTCACTGGGTTACCTGGAAGGTATATACAGCAAATATCCGCGCATTGATAAAGAACTGATAGAAAAATACCGCGAAGGATTGATCGCCACTACATGCTGTATTGGCGCGCATGTGCCGCAGGCCATCCTTCACCTGGGAGAAGAAAAAGCTGAAAAGGAATTCAAATGGTGGCTCGATATGTTCGGTGACGATTATTTTATCGAGTTACAACGACATAACATACCCGAACAAGAAAAGATCAACCAGTTTTTATTAAAGCTGGCAAAAAAATATAATGTTCCTGTCATTGCAACAAATGATAGTCATTATACAGACCGTGATGATTATAATGCGCACGATATTTTATTATGCATCAACACAGGCGAAAAACAAAGTACACCAGGCTATGATGATTTTGTGAATGACGATGTAAATATGAAAAACCGCCGCTTCAAATTTCCTAACGACCAGTTTTATTTTAAAACACCTGAAGAGATGAAAATACTTTTCAGCGATGTGCCCGAAGCTATCGACAATACTAATCGCGTTGTTGATAAAGTAGAATTGCTGAACCTGAAAAAAGATATTCTCTTGCCGGCATTTCCAATCCCTGTTGAATTTCAAATTCACAAGGACAATAATCTTAATCAATGGGAATATCTACGGCATATTACTTATGAAGGCGCAAAAATGCGCTACAATGAAGTATCGCCTGCACTACAGGAGCGTATTGACTTTGAGCTCTTCACAGTCAAAACAATGGGCTTTGCCGGCTACTTCTTGATCGTAGGTGATTTTATAAAAGCAGGAAGGGAAATGGGTGTGTTTGTCGGCCCCGGCCGTGGTTCGGCAGCAGGTAGTGTAGTGGCATATTGTATCGGTATCACGAATATCGACCCGATAAAATACAATTTGCTTTTTGAAAGATTTTTGAATCCCGATCGTAAATCCATGCCTGATATCGATACGGATTTTGATGATGAGGGCAGACAAAAAGTAATTGATTACGTTGTAAAAAAATATGGCAAAAACCAGGTAGCGCAGATTGTTACGTACGGAACGATGGCTGCGAAGATGAGCATTAAAGATGTGGCTCGCGTAATGGATCTCCCATTGCCCGAATCAAATGCGCTTGCAAAACTTGTTCCGGAAAGACCCGGCGTAAACCTGAAACGGGTATTGCATGCGCCATTGACTGCAAAAGAAGGAGAAAAATCGCTCGAAGAAAAAGAAGGTATCGGTGCTGATGATAGAGAATCAGTAAAAAAATTAAGAGAGATATACAATGGCTCAGACCTGCGCAGCAAAGTGCTTCATGAAGCTGAGCGATTGGAAGGATCGGTGCGCAATACCGGCTTACATGCTGCAGGCATCATCATCGCGCCTGAGGACCTGATGAATATCATCCCGGTTTGTACAACAAAAGAATCTAACCTGCTCGTTACACAAATCGAAGGGAATATTATTGAAGATGCCGGCGTTTTAAAAATGGATTTTTTAGGATTGCGGACGTTGAATATCCTGAAAACCGCGCTCGAGTTAATTAAAGAAAATCATGGGGTAACTATCGATATCGATGCCATCCCACTCGATGATAAAAAAACATTTGAATTATATCAACACGGTGACACGATCGGTACATTCCAGTTTGAAAGTCCCGGCATGCAAAAATATTTGCGTGACCTTAAACCCGATAAATTCGACGACCTCACCGCAATGAACGCCTTGTACCGGCCAGGGCCGATGGCTTATATCCCAAATTTTATAGACCGCAAACATGGGCGCGAGTCGATATCATACGATTTGCCCGAAATGGAAGAAATCTTAAAAGATACTTATGGCATCACCGTGTATCAGGAACAGGTAATGTTGCTTGCGCAAAAACTTGCCGGCTTTAGCAAAGGTGATGCAGATGTGCTTCGCAAAGCCATGGGCAAAAAACAAAAATCCATATTAGATAAGATGAAGGGCCAGTTCATTAGCGGCGCGGCAAAAAAAGGATTTGCTGCTGACAGGCTCGAAAAAATATGGACCGATTGGGAAGCATTCGCGCAATACGCATTCAATAAATCACACTCCACCTGTTATGCATATGTAGCCTATCAAACAGCTTATTTAAAATCTCATTATCCTTCCGAATATATGGCCGCTGTATTAAATCATTCCGGCAATATTGAAAAAATTACTTTTTTCATGGAAGAATGCAAACGGATGGGATTGAAAGTCCTTGGGCCTGATGTAAACGAATCCAAAAAAGGATTTGCAGTTAATCAAAAAGGAGAGATACGCGTTGGGCTTGGCGGATTGAAGGGCGTAGGAGAAGCTACATTGAACAGCATCATCGAAGAAAGAGAAAAAGCCGGGCAGTTCCATACTATTTTTGAATTGATCAAAAGGATTAATCAACGTACAGTCAATAAAAAAACATTGGAAAGCCTTGCTTATGCAGGTGCGTTCGATTGCTTTAAAGAATTTCACCGGGCTCAATATTTTTATATGCCGGCTGCTGATACATCGACCGGGCTTGAAAAAATTATCCGCTTCGGGAATATGTATCAAATGAATTCCATGCAACACAGCAACAGCTTGTTTGGTGATGTCATCATGCCCGATGTGGCTACTCCGAAAATCCCTAATTGTGAACCATGGACATTAACTGAATTGCTCGATCATGAAAAAGAAATAACAGGCATGTTCATGAGTGGCCACCCACTGGATCATTTTCGTTTTGAAATAAATCATTATGGCATCACTTCATTAGGAGATTTTAATGAGATCAAAGAAGCCGTAAGTTTACAGGCCAATCCGAATAAAATTTATCGGTTGGCTGGTCTTGTTACCGATGCGCAACATCGCGTTACTAAAGCCGGGAAGCAGTTCGGCTCATTTTTTATTGAAGATTATTCAGGGAAAAGTGAATTTCTTTTGTGGAGTGAAGACTATACTAAATTTTCCAAATACCTGGAGAAGGGCACTAATCTTTATATGACAGGTTTTTTCCGACCACGTTTCAACAGGGTTGAATTTGAATTCAAAGTAGAAAAAATGATGTTGCTTGAAAGTGTTAAACAGCATTTAACAAGGCAACTTATCGTGGATATTGATGCAAGGTTTATCAACGAGAATATGGTCCATTTTGTGGAAAGGAATATCAAAAAATTCCCTGGGAAATCTTCCTTGAAATTCAATGTGACCGAGCCAAAGAATAATTATAAAATCAGCATGTACACGATGGAAAATGGTTTTGAGATGAATGACGAAATGGCTGCCTTCCTGGAGAACAACCCTGAAATGGAGGTACAGATAGTCACTTCGTAGGACCAATAATGTCAAAATACCATCTCAACCAATTTGGAGGTATTTTTGCAATCTTGAAGGAATGATAAATGAATTTTTTATGTGTCATTGGAACGACAAAAAAAGTCGCAAATTATTTCGAATTTTACATAAAATATAAAACTTAAAACGATTATTATGGCATTAGAACTCACCGATGCGAACTTCCAGGAAAAAGTAATTGCGTCAGATAAATTAACAGTAATAGATTTTTGGGCTGAATGGTGTGGGCCTTGTCGCGCTATTGGACCAGTCATTGAAGAATTATCAAAAGAATATGATGGAAAGATCAATGTGGGTAAAGTCAATGTTGACCATAATCCGCAGTTATCGATCAATTATGGCATCACTTCCATACCAGCCATACTTTTTATCAAAGGCGGAAAAGTAGTTGATAAATTGGTAGGTGCTCAACCGAAAGGAAATTTTGTGAAGAAGATTGAAGCGCATTTAGCGTAGTAAATGTAGAATGTAAAATAAAAAATGTAAAAGGGGTTTATAATTTAGAGAAAGAGAGAAATTATAAACCCCTTTTACATTTTTTATTTTACATTCTACATTCTACATTTCCTCAACCCCTTTCTTATTCCTCCGGTCTGGGCGACGTAGAATTCAACCCATCAATATGTTCAAAAAGATTCGGGTCAATAGGGTTCCATAATGGGTCTAAAATAAAATCAATTCCTTCTCTTCTTGCTAATTTGGATGCGGGGACAAAGTCCTCATCCCCTGAGATTAAAACAATTTGATTGACGAGTTTCTTCAATGCCAGAGAAGCAATATCAACTCCTATTTTCATATCGATTCCCTTTTGTCGCATTTCATAAAACACATCATCTTCAATCAATTCATGAAGTTTTATTTTCCCTGAAAGTAATTCCTTTAGTCGTGAAGGATAAATCTGCCAATACCCGGTATCTTTAATACGACCTAATCGTAATGCAAATTTTCTCTTCTTTTTTAATTCTTCAAATAATTCAATACGTAATTTAAAAACAGGAGTTTTTGAAAAAGTAATTGGCTTGTGAGATATGGGGTTGTGAACAAATTTATCAAAAGGCAGGCAGTCGTAATAAAAAACGCGATATAACGAATGATTTTTCGAAACATGTTTCATGGCAGCATTACAAATACTTTGAGCAATTTGTTTAGCTGAATGACCCTCTCCATTTTTATATAAATACTTGTAACGTTTAAGAAAAAAGCCTCCGTCAATTAAGATAGCCGTCGTGGGTTTCATAAAATAAAAAATGCCTTTGGAATCACTTACTCACTATCATTTGAGCAGGAAAGCCAAAGGCGCTATCGAACTCAAAGTTAATAAACATTCTCAAAAATCATCAAAATTTTTATAATTTTTTTGTTGTGTTTATCCATTTCTTTGACGTCTTTTAACCCTACGATACTTTCTTATTAACTACAAGCACATCGTTAAAAATTATTATTTATTTAAAATCTTTTTTAAAACTTTGGAAAGATCGCTCGAAGAGAAATTATATTTTCCTATTATGACTATTATAAAGTCTTCAACCATTTTTCTTGCTAAAGTTTTTCACCTGGAAGACACGAACCTCCCTTCCACGTCTACTTCTTTTTTTCTTGACTAACAAAAAATATCTCAATCTATAGTATTTCTACATATCCGTCCGTTCCATTCACCCGGATTCTCTGTCCATCTTTGATAAGCTTGGTAGCATGCTCCACTCCAACAACTGCTGGTAAGCCATATTCACGTGCGATAACTGCTCCATGGGTCATCAGTCCACCAACTTCGGTGACCAGGCCTTTTATGGATAGAAATAATGCTGTCCAGCTAGGGTCAGTAAATGTGGTGACCAGTATATCCCCATCTTCCAGATCTGCATCTTCCATGTTCAAGATGACACGTGCCCGTCCCTCTGTAATTCCGGAAGAAACAGCCAGGCCTACAATAGCTTCGGCCGGGAAATTTTCTCGTTTGTACTTGCCCGTTATGATTTCACCATCGGACGTGATAGAACGCGGCGGAGTTAATTTTTCGAATAATTTGTATTCGTATTTCCGTTTGCTGATGATCTCGTAATCCAGTTTATTTGTACGTACGACCTCACGAAATTCTTCAAAACTGAGATAGTATATATCTTCCTTTTCATGAATAACACCGGCTTGAACGAGTCGTTCGGCTTCTTTCAGTACAGCCTGCTTATAAATAAAGTAACGATTAATCATGCGGTATTTTGGATATTCCCGATAACCGCTCAAATTCCGGACCAGGTCAATCATTCGTTTTGTTTCTTTGGCTTTTGATTCACCATCCGGCAATTGCTTCAATCGATCTAATAATTCTTTTTCTTTTTTCAATGCTTCCTGTCGCCCCTGCTCAAATCGCCGCTTCCCAGCATCTGGCTCAAATTTTTTGATGTTACTAAGAATCATCGGGACAAGTGTGATTGGTTTTTCGCTCCAGCGGGTTTTAGTAATATCGATTTCTCCGGCACATCGCATTCCATATTTACCAAGATAGGCATGGATAGCATCCCGGGTTTTCTTCCCACCATCAAACTTAACCAGTCCATCCAGAAAGTTATCGTCTTTTACCTGTTGCAAATATTCAACTACTTCCGGATAAGGACGAATCACATCCGCTACATCCAATAGCGCCATACCCATTTCTGAAGTGATATTGTTTTGTACAGATTGGGAAAGTGTGTCCGCTACATTTTTCTCACCTAACCATTCGTTCATTTTTTCGTTGATCCATGAGGCAGCATTCATACCAGTCATAATCACAGCAAAACTTTGTGGGTCAGATAAAATTTTTTTTAATTGCTGGATATCTTCCAGGATAAAATCAAACAGATCCGATCCTGATTTCGTTTGAATGTTTTGTTTTAATGCTTCTATCGATGTTTGACTATTTTTAATCAAATCAGAAACGATTGACGGATCGTAGTCGTTTAATGTTTGATAATTCTGACCCAACCTGCTTTTACCAGGAGCTGATTCTTTTTCATCATCTGGTAACAATTTTATAAAATCTCCGCGCTCTAAAATGGTTGTAAGTGCGTCTTTCATGAGCGGATCGGATTTTCCCAGGACATCTATTATCATTTTTCTGCTGTCAGGCGAAGCCAGCATAGGCGTAACATCAACAAACAACCTGCCAGCAGCTGTACGCATGGATGCAGGAGTCGTTAACAGCCAAAAAGACAATCCCAATGGTTTCATGGCATCGGTCATCATTTGTTGATGTCCGACAGATATGTAAACGTGATTCTCCTGATCATTCGCTTCAGGTATCGGGAATAAAGTAGTGATTGGCCGGCTCTGTACAAAATAAAATGTATCATCAACCAAACACCATTCGATATCTTGCGGAGAACCAAAATAAGCCTCAATTTTTCTTCCAAGGCGTTCAAGTTCTATAATTTTTTTATCCGTAAGCGATTGGACATTTTGCTGATCTGGCCCGATCTCTTGCTTCTTTGTGCCGCCTTCTCCCGATGGAAAAACAGCGAGTTTTTTTATAGAAATTTTCTTGTCAATAATCCTGCCTGCAGAAACTTTATAATTATCTGCATTTACAATTCCGGAAACCAATGCCTCACCAAGCCCGAAGCTGGCATCAATAGACAGCACCTTTCTATTTGAGGTAACAGGATCTGCAGTAAACATAATCCCTGCTACATCCGGAAAAATCATTTTCTGAATAACAACAGACAAATAAACTTTTCTATGGTCAAATCCATTTTGTAACCGATAGACTACAGCTCTGTCTGTATACAGCGATGCCCAGCACTTGCTGATACATCTCAGGATATTTTTTTTGCCGATGATGTTCAGATATGTGTCTTGTTGCCCAGCAAAGGAGGCTGTCGGAAGGTCCTCCGCTGTAGCGCTGGAACGTACGGCATAGGCATTTCTTTCACCAAGTTTTTCAACATGTCGGGTAATCTCATTATCGATGCTTTTCGGAATCGCTATTTCTTCGATCACCCTTCGGATTTTTGCACTGGTTTCACTAATGCCTTGCCTATTATCTGCTTTTAAAATGGCCAACTGATCCAGTAGTGAATTAAACTCTTCGTTATTCGCAATAATTTCTTTATATGCTTCCGTAGTAACGCAAAA
>Ga0207059_1002_pt1 | contig 55244 bp, 50 predicted proteins | sample Alteio_BWMinCont_32_FD_153273 | JGI IMG/M metagenome (GOLD analysis project Ga0207059, IMG submission 153273) | Enriched cells from forest soil in Barre Woods Harvard Forest LTER site, Petersham, Massachusetts, United States -... | ecosystem: Environmental > Terrestrial > Soil > Temperate forest >...
CTGTTCGGCATGACTTTGATAACGGTAACAAATTTTCATGGCGTATCCCTTAAGCAGTTGGTATAACTCTTTTTGACTGCCACGATCGTTGCTCCGGCAGCCCGATAGCATAGCGCTTATTTGCTTATTGCCTGTAATCAAGTGTTTTAAGGCCCGTTTTTAATGCTGTAGCGAAGTTAATAGCGCAACTACCTACACGGCCTATCTATACGCAAATGAATTGTTAAAGGTTGCTTCAATATCATCAAAAATCAATGGATCAAAAAATTATTGGTAGATGCTATGATCAGCCTGATTATTTTATTTTTTTATTGATTGATATCAAAATACGCCATCACTGGTTATTGCTAATTCTGCTTTGATAAATACCTGGGCTTCGAGGATATCTTTACCTGCCAATAACCCGATCAGGCGCACTTCATGAGTTTTGCCTACCGAGTATACGCCATTTGTCAATTGCTTGTTCATTTGTTCATTGAGCATGGGCATATTACTTTTAACCAGGGCGCCAATGTCAAGATAAGAATTCCCTTGCAAGGTCTTCCTTATTTTATTTCTGAAAAGGCTTTTGGCAATTTTTATGGCAAGGTCCTGCCCTTCCAATGTATATGAAATATCGGGAATGCTTAATGCCTGCTTGGCCGTATCCAATACTGGCGTACCGCGTAAAGAAATGTTGCCTTTGTTGCTCCCTGCAAAATTGATTTTTATTTCAACCTGGTGATTGCCTATGCCTTTCATCTCTACATTTTTTATGACTATAGTCCTGCCCTTTACCTCAAAAACTTTATTGCGTAAAGTATCGTTTAGCAGTTTGGAAATAAATGCATAGTCATAACGTGCATCCAGGTAAAGAGAAATACCATTCCTGTTTTCCTGTTGATCGAGCACAGGTAATGCCGACGGGATGCTGGCATGGTTAGCGCTATCCGAAGAAAGTTCAGGTTTACAATTTAACCCAATTGAAATATTAAAACTATCCTTTGCATAATTTAGTTGGCCAACCCGGATTGTTGTTGGGTTGATTAAAAGAAATCCATATTTGCCTAAATGTGTTTTTTGATAACTTTTTTGTGTGGCTTGCTGTTTTAGCGATATAAAAGTTAGCCCGCCAATCGTTTCATCGAGCGTTGAACAAAAAGCGGCTACTGATGACCGTACGCTATCGACAACCAGTTGCGTGATATCACTTGAAAAAAAAGATACATAGCATTTATCAGTCGCCTGTATATTATTTATGCTGCTCGCAATATGTACCTGGTATGTCGGCAAGAAAGACAACTGTGAAAGGATGCTGATATTTACATGGCGCATGGATTCCTTCCCAAAACCACAGCTCCCGGATATCCATGGGGTAACTGGTTTGTTAGCTGTACAGATGCAGCGGCTCCCGGCTAGTTGATAACTTCCTGTAAATTGAACGCCAATTAAATTATTTGTACAATTGACGGATAATGCCGAACGCACAAATCGGTATTTATATCTGAAGTCGCAGGATGGCTGAATATAATTTGGCCACGCGTCGGAAGTAAATTCTTTCGGGACTATTTTTTCTGCTTTCGCTAACACTGCAGGTGCATAAATTTTAACGGGCAAATCAATTACGGATTCAGGTAATGCCGGCAATGAATCTTCCAAATGATTTGCCTTCGCAGCTGCTTTCCTGGATGATGAACAGGATGTAAAGAAAATAATTGTGCCGATAGCCGTTAAGATGCAGAGGTATTTCATTTGGGATAATGTATTCACAGGAACGAATATAACATCATACTTTATACGTCAGGATTATTTTTTTATTCTTTTTAACGCTTCTTTTTTACTGAATGCTGACAATGGATGGCGTTTTACGAAATTACTCACCCAACCAGGATTTGTTTTAGAGTATTCACGTAAGGCCCAACCTATAGCTTTTTGTACAAAGAATTCTTTGGAATCAACTACGTTCATAATATAAGCCGAGAGTAATTCTGTATCGGTTTCTTTTTTATAACTTTTTTGGAACATAATGCTGCTGCGTTGTAACCATATATTGTGCGATCGATTCCATTTTCCTGTGATAGGTTTTATTTTCTTTGGAAATAATTTAAAGTATGGGCCGGTTAATTCGCTGGCAATATGATCAACGCTGTCCCACCAACTTTTATGAATGAGCATGTATTCGAACAAGCTAATGATCTTTTCATCCCATTGCCTTTTATATGCGACTAATAGTTCTACCGCAAAATATTGAAACTCTCTTTGTGGTAATTGCCATAATTCTTTTGCAATTATTAATACATCATCATAAGAAGGGAGGTTTTTTTTCATATAGCCCTTACAAATATCTCTTCGTAACGGCGTAGTTATCCCAAAATGCTCAAATTGATTACGCAAATAGGCTTTTGCGGCAATAGCTGTTTCGTCATCTGCAGATTGCCGGAAGAGCTTATTCAGTGGATTGATGTATGCGTGCATGGCGGGCAAAGGTATGCAATAAGCGATGCGCAGAGTAACGGGCAATAAGCAAATAGGCAATAGATAATGGGCAAAAAAAAAGTAAAAGCAATAAGCAATAAATAATTTTCTGGTCGTTTACTTATTGCTTATTGCTTATTGCTTATTGCTTATTGCTTATTGCTTATTGCTTATTGCTTATTGCTTATTGCTTATTGCTTATTGCTTATTGCTTATTGCTCATTGCCTATTGTCAATTGCTTATTTATTTCTTATTGAGAATGCTGAACGTATTTGTTTTGCCATTGCTGATTACCTGGATGATAAGATAACCGTTTGATGAAGTGGCAGCAGTCGGTAAATTTACTTCGTATTGTGTTTGTCCTTTTAAAGAAGTAGCATATAATAACCTGCCTTCGATACTGAATACATTTATACTTGCAGCATCTGATGAAGTAAGTTTGATATGAAATGTCGCATTGATAATTGGGTTAGGGAAAATAGTTACCTGGCTTGTTACTGCATCTGTTTTTACAGCAACAATTTTTGAATAAGAAATATTGCCATTTTTATCTACCATCTGCAAACGATAGAAGCTGGAATTTTCTATTGGTGAAAGATCGGTAAAAGAATAGTCGTTCGTATTTTTTTCCTTCGATTGTACAGTAGCGATCGTTTCCCATGAGCTGCCATTTGAACTACGTTCAATCGCGAAATGATCAAAATTAATTTCTTCGGCAGTTGACCATAAAATTTCAACTGAATGATTGTTAAAATCAGCCGAAAAATCAGTAAGTGTCACCGGCAAAATATTGCCTGGGCCAAATCCTGTGCCGGTAAGGCTCGCTGTTCCAAAATAACTGGGAGCTGAAGGGTTGCTATAACTGGTATGTGTAGCTGAAGCCGTTGTTGCGTAATAATTATATGAACCCCAGTTGAAGTAAGAATTATTTTTATTGGCAAGTACAACTACAGAGTTATCATAAATATTAAGCGCTGGACCATTCATTTTTATATATGCTGTACTACCTACAGACCCATCGCCCGCTACAAGCCTGCTTGAAGACATTAAATTTACAGGACCTGCATTGGCAAGAAAATAAGAACTACCATAAAAATAAAAACTGCTGCTCGTAATATTTAACTGCCCACCATTATTTTGAAAATATGAAGTCCCATTAAACGTGAATGTAGAATTAGTAACATTTACCGGAGTATTAGCAAGAACATCGGCTGTTCCGTTTGCTGTAAATGTAACATTTGAAAAACTTGTAGTCGATGAGTTTGGTTTTAATTCAGCACTATTAAGTGTAATGGTATTGCTGCTAAACGTACAAGGCTGACAAACCAAATCTTTATTGATTATTATGCTTCCCCCATTAAATGTACAGGTAGCACAAGTAAATGATTTATTTATCGTAAGCGTGATACCGCTTGATATATTAAATATACAGTTGGATGTGCACGCAGGTGCAGCGCTCCATGTAGTATTTGAACTGATATTGACCGTCGTCTGCGCCTCGCCGTTATAGCTTAAGGTTAACAGGATGATGATTACAAGGGTACAGATCTTTTTCATTTTTTATTTTTTTAAAGCTGAACATTAATTTCAGCTACCACCAATAGTCCAAACGGATGCCAATTCTCACACTACTGAAAATCAGCCATATGTGAGTGACTCGCTTCGGAAGGTTTTCCCAGCGTTGGAAATGTTTCCATTTTGGAATAATGGGAAACCCTTAGGAGATAAAAAACGTGCAACTTGAAAAAATAATATGCGGAAGAAAAAAAATGAAAAGAAATCTTAGTTCTTTGTAATTATAAATCAAGAAAATAATAATTAGCTTACCAATCTGAACACTTTCCATTTTTGTGTACCGGGAATAATTAATGGCGCGATCGCATCAGCAAACTGTTTAAATTGAGGCTGTCCCATTTCTGTTAGGGCAACAATAAAATCTTCCAATGATTCAAATTCATACTCATCAATGATAAGAGAAGGAGATTCTCCTATATGGCCGACATAAACTTTATTCTTTGATTTTTTAAAATGGGAAGACTTAAATTTTTCTGCTCCCCATTCCTTAATTATATCAAGCGCCTGTTTTTGTTTTCCAAAAACAATTTCGAGCTGCCATTGACAGATATACATGCTATTCGTATTTAAAGACAGGTTATTACCAGATGCCTACCCTCAGGCTATCGGCCCTATACATTTTGCTCCCTGGTTTTATATCGAATGCTTCGTAAAATTCCGGGATGTTTACCATTGGGCCATTCAACCTTTCTTTTGATGGTGCATGGACATCAGTCATTACCTCGTTTGCCAGGGTTTCTTTTCTTTCTTCAAACATCCAACTATATGCATAGCCGAGAAAATAACGTTGTAAAGGAGTTAAGCCGCCAATTTTTTCTCCTTTTTTATATGCTTCTGTTTTTTTGAAAGCATCCAATCCCAATAATAATCCGCCTAAATCAGCAATGTTTTCTCCTTGCGTTGCTTCGCCATTGATATGCAATGTGTCAACAGGATTAAATTCATTAAACTGTTTGATTATTTTTTGTGCTCTTTGTACAAACTGGATAGAATCATTTTTCTGCCACCAGTTTTTAAGATTTCCTTTATCATCGTATTGGCGTCCCTGGTCATCAAACCCATGCGTGATCTCATGCCCGATAGTTGATGCGGCAGCATATCCATAAACGAATGCATCGTCCAGGTCTTCATCGCGCATATCGGGAACTGCAAATATGCCGGCCGGCAAAACAATTTCATTATTGCTCGGATTGTAGTAGGCATTATAAGTTTGTGGGGTCATAACCCATTCGTTCCTGTCAACAGGTTTGCCGAGTTTATTAATATTGTAATTTCTCCACCACTGATTAGCCCGCTGAATATTCAGCACTAAAGGGCCGCGATCAATTTTTAATGCGCTAAAATCTTTCCATTTATCCGGGTAACCAACTTTTTTGGTGATCCTTGCAAGTTTTTGATATGCTTTTTGTTTTGTGCTATCACTCATCCAGGTTAATTTGCCGATCCTATCTTTATAGGCATCTCTAATTGCTTCCACCAAATCGATATACCGTTGCTTTGCTTTTTCGTTAAAATATTCTTTCACGAATAATTGTCCTAATGCTTCGCCCATAGCGCCTTCTTCAGCATCTAATATTCTTTTCCAACGTGGCCTTGGTTCTTTGGCGCCGGTAAGCGATTTGCGGAATTCAAATGCATTTTGATAAGTCTGGCTGTTGAGATACGCCGCACTGCCCTGGATCAAATGAAAACGCAAATAATTTTTCCAATCTTCAATAGGCGTATTTTTTATTTCATTGCTTAACGCACTGTAAAATTCAGGTTGGCCAACGATAGCAGAATCCAGTGTATGGATACCGACTTTTTGTAAATAAACGGGCCAATTAATATTGCCGGATAATTTTCCCAGCGCGGCAATAGTCATCTTATTATAATTCTTATACGGGTCACGAAGATCGACCAATTTGCGGGAAGCCTTTGCCAGCTTTGTTTCCAGTTGATAAACGGCATTTGCTTTTTTTGTTGCCGCTGCACTGTCGGATTTCAACTGCATGAAAGTTTGCAGGATATATTTATTATATGCTTTGCGTACGCCAACCGTCCTTTCGTCGGTATTGAAATAGTAATCGCGGTTAGGCATTCCTAATCCACCTTGTTTTAATTGATAAGCCATTACCTCACTGTTCTTATCATCCTGGCCTACGCCATCTCCAAATAAAGCATTTATTCCTTTGTTATGCAGAAATGCAGTAACAAGCAGTAAATCTTGCGTGGTATGTATAGCATCGATTGTATCAAGGTCAGCCTGCAAAGGGCTTAACCCTTTTTTATTAATATCAATGGTGTCCATCCCGCTGTACCAGAAATCACCAATTTTTTGTGAAACCGTCCCATCTGCCGCTTTTTCATTTTCAGCATCGTCATTGATTTTTTTTAGCCGTTTATAAATTTCTTCCTGCACGAGAAAACCAATGCCCCATGCGCTTTCCGCATCAGGAATGGGATTCTTTTTTATCCATCCGCCATTTGCGTATCCAAAGAAATCATCTGACGGGCTTACTGTTGTATCTATATTACTGGAAAGAAAATCAGGTTTTGCAGTTGGCTCAGGTTGATTACAAGCGAATAGGATTATTGCGGGTATGCAACCGAATATTATTTTTTTTGTGTTCATACAATAATAAAATGTTGAATGAAGGGTGAATTTATTGAATTCATTGTTTCATGCATAATTTTTTTGATGAGAGGTGAGGAGGTTGAGCGGTTACCATTAGGTTTGAGGTTTACTATTTTTATGTAACTGCACTCTTAGCCTATTGTCTCCCGTTTTTAGGGTGATAATTTTTGCAGACATACACTGAAAACTTTCTTACTGCATGCCCATTTTTTTGTACGACTATGGGCGCAATAGCTATAACGGTATCGAAATAATTGTATAGTTCGATGGGCGGTTTATTTTCAGACCCATTTTCAAAATGTGGGTCGGAATCAATAAACAGCGAATTTTTCCCAGCCAATGCAGCTAAATCCGATCCGATAAAATCAAATTGAAGCGCACGCTTGCCAATAATATTTTGGCCATACACCATTTCGTTCAAATAAAAATTTAATACGGCCGATGTTTTATAATCATCGGCGGAAAATATGAATGCATCGGGATAATTATTTTTAATTTCTTTTACCTGTTTTGCTAAATCGTCCCAACCTACCCAGGTGTCGTCTGAATTAATTGCAACTGGATACCATAATACTTCGACGGCTAATACCAGGTGGACGATCAATGAACATATTACCTGATAATTGACCCATTTTTTGCTGATATATATACTGACCCAGATGATACCGGTAATATATGCAGGCATCATCCAATTTAATTTCACCCAATAAAAAAGTGAAATGCAAAAGAAACCAACAAAAACGGGAATAAAAAAACACAATAGGAATAATTTCTGAGGCTCGATATCAAAAAACCTGAGCTTGTATTTTTTTAGGGTCCTAAATATAAAATAAATCAGTGCAAAGAAAAGTATCGGCATCAAAATGGCAGACTGATGCCCCAGCACTCCTGCAAAACTGGTCAAATCAATATGAAAACCATTCATCGATTCCATCCTGCTTGCTGACTGAAACCTGAATGATGCAAAATCGTTTTGATAGTTCCATATAATTACCGGCGAGATAGTTAGCAGGAAGAGAAACAGGCATAAAAAAAGCCATGGGGAAAAAATAAATTTTCGATATTTTTTTGATAACAGGAGAAATAAAATCAACCCAAAAACCAGGAATATCCCGGTATACTTACTATCGAATGCCAATCCAATACATATGCCCGACCATGCCCAATATATTTTTTTTTCTAAAAAAATGGCTTGATATAATGCAAGCAACGCGAGTGACCAACATAATAATAATGGTACGTCGGGCGTGGAGATCAGCGAAAGGATTGTCAGCATCAGCGTTGAAAAAAAAAGCAGGGCCGCACGCTGGGCCCGATGCCTGCCTAAGAAAAGAAATGCAAGGCGGTAAAAGAAAAATATAGTGAAGAAGCTAATGACAGTATCGGCCAGTTTCAACACAAAAACTTTTTTGCCAAAAATTTCGGTGAATAGCCTCAATATATAAGCGATCGCCGGCGGGTGGTCATAATAGGAAAGCGCCAGGTGCTGGCCGTAAAAATCATAATAGGCATCCTGTGGCATCATGCCCATGAGTCCGATGCAGGCCAGCCGCAATAATAAAATTATCCCTACTGCAAAAAACAGGATATTATTTTTCTTAGATGCAATTGCAGTCATTTATCATGTTTAAGCTGTCCTATACCTAAGTGTAGGACAGCTGATGGCTGTTGAAAAACCCGCTGGTAGACAGCGGGTTTTAATTTTTTTTTTAGGTGTCCTACACTTAGGTGTAGGACACGGTGTTGCTATTTATTTTGCAAATTGGCTCCTGATGAGATTCAATGCGCTGCCGGCTTTGAACCATTCAATTTGTTGCTGATTATAAGTATGGTTGACGGTGATATTATCTTTGCTGCCATCTTTATGATTTAATACAACAGTCAATGGCTTGCCTGGGGAGAATGAAGTCAGCCCAATAATGTCAACACTATCATCTTCCAATACCTTATCATAATCTTCCTTATTAGCAAAAGTAAGTCCCAGCATGCCTTGTTTTTTTAGGTTCGTTTCATGGATGCGGGCAAAAGAGCGCACTATAATTGCACGAACGCCTAAATGCCTTGGCTCCATAGCTGCATGTTCCCTGGAAGAACCTTCACCATAATTTTCATCCCCAACCACTACAGTGCCGATCCCCGATGCTTTATATGACCTCGCCGTAGCCGGTACTGGGCCATATTCTCCGGTTATTTGATTTTTTACAAGGTCTGTTTTTTCATTGAAGTAATTCACGGCGCCAATCAGCATATTGTTGGAAATATTATCCAGGTGACCACGGAATTTTAACCAGGGCCCGGCCATGGAAATATGGTCAGTGGTGCATTTCCCTTTTGCTTTTATTAATAATTTCAACCCTTTCAAATCAGTACCTTCCCATGGTTTAAATGCTTCGAGTAGCTGTAGCCGTTGGGAATCCGGTTTTACAACTACCTGTAATTTGCTTCCATCTTTTGCAGGCGCGAGATAGCCAGGATCATCAACAGAAAAACCTTTTGGGGGCAATTCAATCCCGGTTGGCTCATCGAGCATTACATCTTCTCCTTTTTCATTCCTTAATTTATCTTTTAGCGGATTAAAAGTCAGGTCGCCGGCAATTGCAAAAGCTGTAACAATTTCAGGCGAGGCAACAAACGCATGTGTTGAAGCGAGCCCATCGTTACGCTTTGCAAAATTTCTATTGAATGAAGTAATGATTGAATTTTTTCTGTTCGGGTCGTCAATATGGCGCGCCCATTGCCCAATACATGGGCCACAGGCATTAGCTAATACTACTCCTCCAATTTTGTCAAACGTTTTTAGGAAACCATCTTTTTCTATTGTAAAACGCACCTGCTCACTGCCAGGTGTAATCGTAAATTCAGCTTTTGTCTTTAATTTTTTATCAATCGCCTGTTGTGCAATCGAAGCAGAGCGGCTGATATCTTCATAGGATGAATTAGTGCATGAACCGATCAACGCCACTTCAAGTTTTTCCGGCCAGTTATTAGCTTTTACAGCTTCTGCAAACCTGGATATTGGCCACGCAAGATCAGGAGTAAATGGCCCATTTACATGTGGCTCCAGCTCACTTAAATTTATTTCAATTACCTGGTCATAGTAAGATTTTGGGTCATTGTATATTTCCTGGTCAGGGCGTAAATGTTCACGAATGCTATCGGCTAATGCGGCAACTTCTTCGCGGTCGGTTGCTTTGAGATATGCAGACATCTTTTCATCATACGCAAAAATTGAACAGGTTGCGCCAATCTCAGCGCCCATATTGCAAATAGTCCCTTTGCCGGTAGCGCTTAATGTATCGGCGCCATCGCCAAAATATTCAACAATCGCACCGGTTCCGCCTTTTACTGTGAGGATCCCGGCTACTTTTAATATTACGTCTTTTGATGAAGCCCATCCGCTCAATTTACCGGTAAGTTTTACACCAATCAGCTTTGGCATTTTTAATTCCCAGGCTAAGCCAGCCATAACATCGACCGCATCAGCTCCACCAACTCCAATAGCAATCATTCCTAGTCCGCCTGCATTTGGCGTATGCGAATCGGTCCCAATCATCATCCCGCCGGGGAATGCATAATTTTCCAAAACTACCTGGTGAATGATGCCTGCGCCGGGCTTCCAGAAACCGATCCCGTATTTTGTAGATATGGAGGCAAGGAAATCATATACTTCTTTATTCACATCAAGCGCGGAGGCCAAATCCGCAACGGCGCCTGTTTTTGCCTGGATAAGGTGGTCACAATGCACTGTTGATGGAACTGCTACCGTCGCTCTCCCGCATGTCATAAATTGAAGCAATGCCATTTGCGCTGTTGCATCCTGCATAGCTACGCGGTCCGGCGCAAAATCTACATAGTCTTTCCCACGCGCATAAACTTTTGTTGTTGGTTCATACAAATGTGCATATAAAATTTTTTCTGATAATGTCAATGGCTTGCCGGTAAGCTTTCGGGCAGCTTCCAGTTTGGCTGGCATAGCGCCATAAATTTTTTTTATTAAATCAAGATCAAAAACCATGATAGACTAAATTTAGAGTTATTTGTGCGATGTTTGAGGTAGTCATTGCTGAAATGAAATGCGAATTTACCTAAAAATGCGTTATTTATGAAAATAGGAGATGGGTGATATCGTATGTTTTATTATTATCGCCTGTAATTACCTATCTGGCCTTTTATTTTTTGGAGTATTTTTTTAAATTTGTACTATGAATAAATTCAAGCAATTTATCGAATGGCAGGCTTTCGGTGTGTGTACGGCAATTGGAGATAAACTCGGGATTGCTACTTCGCGCATACGAACCTGGTTCATTTATATTTCGTTTCTTACCATGGGCTCCCCATTGATCATTTATTTCATATTAGCTTTTTGGATGAACATGAAACGCTATATTACTTCTGCCCGTCGCAACCCGTTGCGTTATTTATAAAATTACTGCTTTATAATATTTTATTTGTGATTGGCATTTTGATCGCCATCAAAACTTGTACTTGTATCATCAATAAAAATATTATATCACTGCCTGCCGGAGTTTGACTAATTTTTGAAGAAGGCCTTCAAGCAAATCTAACCGAAGCATATTTGCGCCATCACTAAGTGCGACTGCAGGATTAGGATGTGTTTCGATAAAAAGGCCATCAGCCCCACTTGCAATAGCAGCTTTAGCAATGGTGCCGATCAATTGCGGGTTTCCTCCTGTTATGCCACTTGTTTGATTCGGTTGTTGTAAAGAATGTGTGCAATCCATAACAACAGGAACGGCGTGTTCCTGCATCCATGGAATATTCCTATAATCGACAACGAGGTCCTGGTAGCCAAAAGTAGTGCCCCTCTCCGTTAGTAAGATTTTATTATTGCCAGCCTTGCGGATTTTTTCGGCTGCAAATTTCATAGCCGGGCCGCTGAGGAATTGCCCTTTTTTAACATTCACTATTTTCCCGGTTTCAGCAGCGGCAATAAGCAAGTCGGTTTGCCTGCATAGAAATGCGGGGATCTGCAGCACATCAACATATTTTGCAGCCATCGCAGCTTCCTCGTGAGCATGGATATCAGATACAGTCGGCAGCTTATATTTTTGCCCGGTTTTTTTTACAAGTGCCAGCGCACTTTCATCACCGATACCAGTAAACGAAGATGAGCTGGTCCGGTTTGCTTTTCTATAAGAAGATTTAAAAATGTATGGGATGCCAAGGTTTTTGCAAGTGCCCGCAACTTTATCCGCTACTTCCATGAGCAATTCTTCACTTTCCACTACACAGGGGCCTGCAATTAAAAAGAAATTATTTTCATCGTATTGCTGGTTGGCAAACAAGTCTTTTAAAAATTTTTCCATGCTGTAAAGATAAGGACAGTTTGTTGTTTGTCGTTTCTAACAGCTATCGGGCTATAATAAATTAAGTCGTGATAAATAATAAGCCGAAGCTTAATTAACCAGGATTTAAAATCATAATCTTGAAACTAACTTTTCATTACGTTTGTAAATCTTTTGGTGGTCAATCCAAAGCAAAGAACAATGATAAAAGAAAAAATCCTCGTCATTGGCGCTTCCGGCCAAATAGGTGTGGAGCTAACTCAGGCACTTCGAAAAATATATGGCAATGCTAATGTAGTGGCTTCCGACCTGCGGGAAGAAAACGAATTATTGAAAGGGACCGGGCCTTATGTTTCGTTAGATGTAATGAATAAAGAAATGTTGCATGTACAGGTAATCCGGCAAAATATTACGCAGATATATTTGCTCGCAGCAATTCTTTCTGCTACCGGTGAAAAAAATCCTGGCCTTGCCTGGCACCTCAATATGCAGGGGTTATTAAATGTATTGGATATTGCACGGGAAGAAAAATTACAAAAAGTGTATTGGCCGAGCAGTATCGCTGTTTTCGGTCCCACATCCCCGAAACAAAATTGCCCGCAACAAACCATCATTGAGCCTATTACTGTATATGGCATCAGCAAATATGCAGGTGAATTCTGGTGTAATTATTTTCACCGTCGTTTTGGGGTTGATGTCCGGAGCATCAGGTATCCGGGGCTCATTAGTTATAAGTCAGCGCCGGGTGGCGGGACAACAGATTATGCGATAGAAATTTTTTATGAAGCGTTGGAGCATAAAAAGTATAAATGTTTTTTGAAAGAAGATACCTATTTGCCGATGATGTATATGCCCGATGCAATACGAGCTACTATTGAATTGATGGAAGCGCCGGCTGATAAAATTAGTATCAGGACGGCTTACAACGTTTCTTCAATCAGCTTTTCACCTAGCGAAATAAGTGCTGAAATAAAAAAACACATCCCAACTTTCCAGGTTAGTTATTCGCCAGATTATAGACAGGATATTGCCGATAGCTGGCCAAAAAGTATCGACGACAGTATAGCACGTTCGGATTGGGGCTGGCGTCATGAATATAACCTGGAAAAAATTACAAAAGATATGCTTGAAAATTTGCAGTGGCAATAAAATGAAACAAGGTTTCCAATTTCATTTTTATACGTATAATAATTTTTTTATTGTCGTACATTTTATATTTTTGTGCTATGGATAGCAAAATAACTTTAAGTTTTGATGAGGCGGTAATAAAAAAGGCAAAAAAATATGCGGAGGCACGTAATATCAGCCTCTCACGCCTTATCGAATTTTTATTGTCAAAAATCACTACTTCTCAATATCAGTCACTCGAAGAATTCCCCATTTCCGATTGGGTGAGCGAAGTTTCGGAAGGCCATGCTGTCTATAAAACAAAAAAAACAACCCGCAAAGCTGCTAAGTCCGAATATTTTACTTCTAAAAAATGAAAATCTTTCTCGATGCCAATATTCTTATTTCTGTTTTGAATAAAGAATATCCATCTTACACATACACTTCCCGCATATTGAGCCTGGTCGATAACCCTCGTTTTGAAGTTTATACTTCACCGGTTTGTCTCGCTATTGCCTTTTACTTCGCGGAGAAAAAAAGCGGGTCAAAAAAAGCAAAGCAGAAAATAAAGACTTTGTGCGACCATTTGCATATTGCTGAAGCTACCAGCAGTTCAGTCCGTAAGGCTCTTCAAAACCCGGCTGTAGTTGATTTTGAAGATGGGTTGGAATACTATTCAGCAATAGAAAATAAATGCAGCCATATCATTACCGAAGATACCGGCGACTTCTATTTCTCCAAAATCGAAGTCCTTGGCAGCGAAAGTTTTTTTAAGAAATATATGATGAAGACAGCAAAATAATTTCCAGGCTGATAAATAGATGGAAATTTTTCTACAATAAAATTAAACTTTGATTTGGTTTAAACTTCCTGCCGGGTATTGCGTCTCATAAATTGTAACATTGTTTTGGCAATATTTTTGTCTAAGAAAACGTTGATTAAGTATCATTTCAAATTATAATACAGTTTTTATGAGGAAAATTGCCGTTTTGTTATTATCAGCTTTGTCTTTTTCAGCATGTAAAAAAGAAGTTACAGAAGTGCAGCAGGTAAACCAGGCCTTTTCGGCAATTTACCAACTCAACGCAAATGGATGGGCATCTACCGATGGGAACCATAGTTTTTCCACCACATTGCCGATTGCAGAATTGGATGATATTATTCAACAACATGGCGGCGTTATTGTGTATTTGTCATTTGATAACGGGACAAATTATGAAGCGCTCCCCGAAGTGTTTAATGGCATAGCGTATGGGGCGACTCACGCAACCGGTGCAGTAACCATTGATTTATTCGCCGTAGATGGGAGCACAATAACTGCTCCAGGCGGTACGATATTGGCTAAAGTAATATTGATTGATGCGAAGGCATTGGATAATTAGCCTTGGACGGAATATTTATCTTTCTTATGTAATATCCTTATCTTTTTTCATCTTTTTGAACATCACGAAAAAAGATAGGGATTTTAAGTTGGCATCCGGTCGTATCCTTTTTCAATAATCGGCTTTGCTATTTATATTCTCCGAACACTTCTCTCAATGTATCAGCGATTTCGCCCAGTGTGCAATAGTTTTCTACTGCATCAATAACAGCAGGCATGATATTTTCTCCGCCGACGGCTTTATCATTTAATATCTGTAATAACTGATCGCATTTTGCATGATCCCTTCTTTTTTTTAAAGCTGTTAGTTTTTCGATCTGTATTTTTTCCATCGACTCATCAACTTTGAAAACCGGCTGGGTATTTTTTTCATCGGCCTGGAATTTATTAAGTCCGACAATAATTTTTTCACCGGTTTCTATTTTTCGTTGGTAGGCATACGCGCTTTTCGCGATTTCATTTTGGATAAAATTTTCTTCGATGGCGCTGATACTTCCGCCGATCGTATCTATTTTTTCAATCAGGTCCCATGCTTTTTTTTCTACATCATCCGTAAGTGCCTCAACGAAATAACTGCCGGCGAGTGGGTCGACAGTCTCTGCCACGCCACTTTCGTAAGCCACGATTTGTTGCGTGCGAAGTGCAATCCTTGCAGCTTCTTCCGTTGGCAAGCTAAGCGCTTCATCATAACCGTTAGTATGCAGTGATTGTGTACCGCCCAATGCTGCTGAAAGAGTTTGGATAGTAACTCTTGCGATATTGTTCATCGGTTGTTGTGCAGTAAGCGTGCTTCCGCCTGTTTGCGTATGAAAGCGCAACATCATTGCCTGCGGGTCGGTGGCTCCGAGGCCTTTCATTATTTTCGCCCACATGCGCCGGGCGGCCCTGAATTTTGCAACTTCCTCAAACAAATTATTATGCGCATTAAAAAAGAATGAAAGCCTTTTGCCAAAAACATTTATATCCAGTCCTTTTTCCAGTGCTGATTTCACATAGGCTTTACCGTTACTCAATGTAAAAGCAATTTCCTGGACGGCTGTGCTGCCAGCTTCGCGGATATGATAACCGGAAATGGAGATGGTGTTCCACTTTGGCAATTCGGCGGCGCACCACTCAAAAATATCGGTGATGATACGCATGGATGGTTTTGGCGGATATATATATGTCCCTCTTGCCGCATATTCTTTTAGGATATCATTCTGAACCGTCCCGGATAGTTTTTTGAGATCTGCGCCCTGCTGTTTGGCAAGTGCAACATAAAAAGCAAGCAGGATAAACGCGGTTGCATTGATGGTCATGGAAGTAGTGATATTTTCCAGCCTGATATCCTTGAAAAGCGTTTGTATATCCTCGATAGAATCAATCGCAACGCCTACTTTGCCAACTTCGCCAGATGCCAGTTGATGATCGCTGTCATAACCCAATTGTGTGGGCAGGTCAAATGCCACGCTAAGCCCCATGACGCCCTGGCTCAATAAATAATGATATCGTTTGTTGCTTTCTTCGGCGCTGCTAAAACCAGCATATTGTCTCATCGTCCACAATCTTCCGCGGTACATATCCGGTTGTATGCCGCGCGTAAATGGAAATTGGCCAGGCGGGACAATATCGGCAGGCGGTTGAAAATCGTTCGGGGTATAAAGTGTTTTAATTTCTATACCAGAGTCAGTAAATATTGGAGGGCGTTGATTCATTAGATGGTAATTGGGTGATAGAAATAATTCTTTATTCTATCATAGTTCTAATACAGCGATATTAATTTATTGATATCAATTTTTTAAACCTATATCTAATCAAAAATGAAGTTTGAAATTCCCACATCTCATTACTCTATTTCATTAATTTTTTTGCCTCAAAGCTCAACGCTTCGGCCACTACATTTTGCAAAGAAGCTTTTGGGTTATGCATGATGAGTTCAAGTAAACTTTTATTAAGCTCGAGGCCGGTAGCTTGTTCGGGCAAAAAGGAGGAGACCTGGTTGATGACCAGCAGATTTTGTTCTTTAAAATTACGGACAGCATCCCATGCTTCCGGCGAAACATAAATTTGCTGCGTCGTGTTATGTTCGAACTCCTGTTTGATTGATTGTGTCAGCAATAATTGCATTTCTTTTGCGCTTAAGCCGGCCTGGTTAACGCGGTTGATGAGATTGGGCAATGCAATCCTGTCGGTAAGTAATATTAATCTTTCATAGGCCTGTAATTGCAACTGTTTCGTGTTCACAGATCCTGTCCCAACTTTTTCACCCGATGGCTTTGCGCCCTGTTTTACTTCTTTTCGTTGTTTCCAGAATAAATAAGCGAGTGATCCTGCAAGCAAAACTGCAATAGCAAGCGCCCATATTAATTCGTTTTGAGAAATTGACATGAAAAATGTTTTAATAAAAACAAATGTAAGAATATAAGGGACAAGGCACAAGGGACAAGATACAAGGCACAAGGCTTTATATTTTAGACGTTGCCTTCTTGTCCCTTGTTCCCTTGTACCTTGTATCTTGTTCCTTGTGCCTTGACACTTGTCTCTTGTTCCTTCCCTTACGATTTGTTACTTTTGCATATAATCATTTAGGTATGGAAACAACGATAATGTCGCCGGTAACGTTTACTGAAGGGGCGATTCATGAGATTAAGCGGTTGATGGGTGAAGACAGCTTTGATGCCTCAACACAATTACGTATTGGTGTGAAAGGAGGCGGTTGTTCCGGTTTATCCTATGTTTTAGGATTTGACCAGAAACTTGAAAACGATGAGGATTATGAATTTGAAGGATTATCTTTTATCATGAATAAAGCACATGCCATGTATCTCATGGGGATGCAAATAGATTGGCACAACGGATTAAATGCCCGTGGTTTTACTTTTAAAAACCCAAATGCATCCAAAACCTGCGGATGCGGGACTTCGTTTGCAGTTTAAATTATATAGAAAAAAATCATTGAAAAACCCAAAGGCTTTTCAATGATTTTTTTTGAATTAGCTAACTACTCCTGACCTTTTAAAAAATCTTACATTGGATCGGTTATGCATGAACCGGAATATCATGGCATATAATACAGGGAGTATTAATAATGTCAATATTGTCGATGTTACCAATCCACCAATAACCACTACTGCTAATGGTTTTTGTGTTTCACTCCCGATGCCAGTAGAAATTGCTGCCGGCAATAAACCGATAGCAGCCATCAATGCAGTCATGATCACAGGCCTTACGCGCGACCGCACACCTTCGCGGATAGCTGTATCCAGTGGCATATGAAGCTCAAGATTTTTTCTAAAAACAGAAATAAGGATTACGCCATTTTGTATACATACACCGAATAGCGCGATAAAACCAATACCGGCGGAAATACTAAAATTAATACCGGTGATATGTAGGGCCAGAATGCCACCAATAAGCGCGAACGGGACATTAAGTATTGTGATCAAGGCATCCTTTACATTTCCATACGTAATAAATAAAATAAGGAATATAACGAGCAGGCATATTGGCACTACATGCGATAAAGTTTTAGTAGCGCGCTGCTGATTTTCGAATTCACCATTCCATGTGGTCGTATATCCATCTGGTAAATGAATCGCCTTATTTACTTTTTCCTGCGCCTCCGCAATGGTGCTGCCGAGGTCGCGCTCGCGGATGGAAAATTTGACGGCAATATAGCGCGTGTTATTATCGCGGTAAATAAATGCCGGGCCTGTCAATGTTTTGATATCAGCAATTTCTTTCAAAGGGATTTTGGTATTATCGCTGGTTGGGACCATCAGCTTTTCAATTTTTTCCTGCGTATCGCGATATTGTTTCTGGTAGCGGATACGCACATCAAATTTTCGTTCACCTTCATAAAGCTCGGTAGCAGATTTACCACCAATAGCCATTTCAATTACCGAGTTCGCATCCTGCGTATTGATACCGAAAATCGCCATTTTTTGTTGGTTCAATTCTATCCGGAATTCGGGCTGGCCCAGGTTTCGCAAAACACCTAAATCGTGGATGCCATTTACAGTTTTTAATTGTTCCATAACTGAATCAGCAGTTTTATCGAGGCGATCAAAATCAGTTCCGAAAATTTTTACAGCAAGCGACGCATTAACTCCCGCAACTGCTTCTTCAACATTATCGCGGATCGGTTGTGAGTAATTATACACGCATCCCGGGATTTTTGTCAACTGCTTATCCATTTCATCGATCAGTTGTTCTACGGTTATTGATCTTTTCCATTCTTCTTTGGGTTTGAGGTCAACCTGTATTTGAACATTGTAAAAACCTTTGGGATCCGTCCCATCATTCGTTCTCCCTATCTGTGACAAGGTTTGCTTAACCTCATCAAACTTTGACAATATCTGGATCATCTTATTTGAAATGGACGTTGATTCATTCAATGAAACACTCATGGGTAATTCACTTTCTACCCACAAAGCGCCTTCATTTAAATCAGGTAGGAATTCAGTCCCTAAAAACTTTACCGAAAAAAATGTAACCGCCATTATTGCCAATGCTACAAGCACACTTAATTTTCTATTCTTATAGGTGAAACTAAAAAGTTTCAGTGTGCCTTTTTCAAAAAAAGTAACGATCGGGTTATGTTTTTCTCTCACATTTTTTTTCAACAATATGCTGGACATGGCGGGAACTAATGTAAGCGTCAATATTAACGCGCCCAATAATGCGAATCCCAATGTATATGCCAGTGGAGAAAACATTTTCCCTTCAACCTTTTGAAAAGCAAATATGGGGATCAAGCAGGTGATGATGATGAGCTTTGAAAAGAAGATGGCCTTGCCCATTTCAGTTCCGGTATTTTTAAAAAGCCCCATTTTCGCCAATTTGTTGAATTTATCCATGCCTACTTCCTTGGCCCGATGATCGAGCGCTACGAATAATCCTTCCACCATCACAACTGCCCCGTCGATGATGATCCCAAAGTCAATAGCGCCCATGGAAAGCAGGTTGGCCGTCATCCCTTTTATATGCATGCATATAAAAGCGAATAGGAGCGACAAGGGGATGATTATACTAACGGTTATGGTTGTTCGCCAATCGGCCATAAAAAGCAACACGATGACCGTTACCAGAATAATCCCTTCGATAAGGTTATGGATTACGGTATGCTGCGCAAAGTTCATCAGGTTTGTACGATCGTAAAACGTGCTGATCTTTACATCTTTTGGAAGGATGGAATGATTAAGCTCATAGATTTTTGCGCGGATCCGTTTCAATACTTCAGCCGGGTTTTCGCCTTTGCGCATAACGATGATCCCTTCAAGCACATCATCTTCCTGGTCACGCTGAACATGGCCCAACCTTGGTTTCCCCGATTCAACAACAGAAGCTACATTCTTCACCATGATGGGGACGCCATTCAATTTTTGAATGATAATGGTTTCTATTTCGGGGATATCATTTAATAAACCAATACCTCTTACCACATAAGCCTGGCCATTTCGTTCGATCACATCACCTCCAACATTCACATTGCTTTTTGCGACCGCATTATACACATCAAGAGAAGTGAGGTTATACTTGTTCAGCATTTCAGGGTTTACGCTGATTTCAAAAATGCGTTCTTCGCCGCCAAAACTATTTACATCAGCAACACCTGGGACAGATTTAAATTGCCGGTCCAATACCCAATTCTGAATAGTCGTCAGGTCGCGGACCGAACGGGTATTGCTTTTTAATGTATATCGATATATTTCGCCGGTTGGGCCATAAGGCGGTTGCACATCTGGTTTTACTCCGTCAGGCAAATCTGCTCCTCCTAATCTTGAAAATACTTGCTGCCTCGCAAAGGCATCATCAACATCATCATCAAAAATAATACGGATATATGACAGGCCGAATGTCGATGTTGTACGGAGATTTGATTTTTTTTGAACGGAATTCAAAACAGTTTCCAAAGGAATTGTCACAAACTTTTCAATTTCTTCTGCGCTTCTTCCAGGCCATTGTGCAATGATCACAATCTGGGTATTGGTAACATCAGGAAATGTTTCGATTGGCGTTTCCTGGTAACTCCAGATGCCCAGGGCTACGAGGATCGCTGTCATAAAAAAAACAAAATAGCGATGTCGCAAAGAAAAATAAATAATACGCCTGATAAATTTGTTCATAGCCCGCGCTCCCTTATTATTTCCCGGAAAGCAGGGAATGTTTTTATTTGTTCAACATTTATTTTTATTTGGAGAAAAGCGAAAATCTGATGAACACTTTTCACCGCATATTAATCCTCAATTAAAGCATTGTACAATAATATCGCGTTCTCCGATATCACCTTATCGCCCAACTGCAAACCCGACGAGATATATGAAATCTCATTTATATTTTTTAACACCGATACTTCCTGGACACGCAGGTCGCACTGCCCATTATAAATCACAACAAAAGTTTTACTATTACTGAATACTAATGCGGAAGAGGGGATGCTCACTGCTTTTCTCCCTTCTTTATTTATCACTTTAACATTGGCAAACATTTCGGGTTTTAGCAGGCCGCCAACATTTGGCAGGTTGACCCGTATGCGCATCACTTTTGTTTGCGGGTCCAATACATCACTGATTTTATCGACTTCCCCAGTAAATGTTTTATCGGGATAGGCGAGCGTGTTTACCGTAGCTGAATACCCGAGCTTTATTTTTGAAATATCTATCTCGTATACATTTGCCCACACCCACACATTTTTGAGATCTGAAATGGTGAACAGGTTCTCGGTATTATCCTGCCTGATATAACTTCCGGGATTTATTTTCTTTTCAACAATATAACCTTCGCGCGGGGCTTTGATGGTATATGTCCCGCTGGCATTTGTATTGCCTCTACCGTTGATGGCTATCTGCTCTTTTAATTTGTTGACAAGCGCAGCAGCTTTTTCAAAATTCAATTTTGCCTCGGAATATTCTCTTTCACTGGCGATACCGTTTTTGAAAAGGCTTTCTTCATTGTCCATTTGCCGTTTGGCAATGGACTCATCATGTTCGGCGGCAGAAAGGTCGCTGTAATTCCCTACTATCTCTGCGCTTTTGATTACAGCAAGTGTTTGTCCCTGCTTGACCTTATCTCCCAATGATACATTTACTTCAAGTACCTGGCCGCTGCTGAAAGGAAAAACTTTCACCACTTTGTTTTCATCAAAACCAATTTCACCGGATAAGACCAATTCATCATCGATATTGGTATTTTTAACGGTATCGATACGGACCATTTTTTGTAAGGTATCGCTAATGCATACCTTTTCTTTTTTGGGAGGATCGCTATTCTTTGTTTCGCAGGCGTTTAAAAGCAACATGCCGGACGCGATCATGACCATCAAGTATCTAATTCTCATAAAAAAATATTTCAGTTTGTCTTTATTTAGGATGAATGATATCTTTCCCGGTAGCAAGATTAATTTCTTCCATCGCTTCCCGGAGATTGGTTTCCTGTTGCAATTGTTTTAACTGAGCATCTTTATACGCGCCAAAAAAATCGAGGAACTCCAATAACCCTACCTGTTTTTGTCGATAGCTTTCCAGCATATTTTGCAGTAGCTGGTTGTACCTGACTTGCAAATTACTATCGGATTGTTTTTTTAAATTATATACAGTTAAAAGCTTTTGATAAGAAGTGACAACATCTTCCTCTACCTGGTTTTGAATTTGCAAAACATTTGTCTGCGCCTGTTTGATTGAGAACTGTGCCGCATTGATATTGCCTTTATTCCGATTAAGCAGCGGGATAGGGATTGAAATCGCAAGCCCATAATAATTTGTTATATAACTGCTGCGTTGGTCATATTCCGCACCAACATTCAAATCGGGGACAGCAAGTGCTTTTTGATATTGAAGGTTGTGCTGTTGGAAAATTAAATTTGTTTGTGCAAGGGTTGCATCCGGGCGATTGACCTTTGCGCTATCTATTAATTCCTGCAATTTCAATTGATCTATGCCATCGGTAGCAGCGCTTGCCGGAAGGTCCGGGTCGATAAATATTGTTGAAGGCAATTGTAATAATGTATGCAATTCAGATTGCTGATCAGATATCTGTCTTTGTAAATCGGACTGGTCGCTTTGTAAGGAATATAGCAATGCTTTTAACCGAAGATCATCTTTTTCAGAAATATTACCTGCTTTAAATTGTGCGTCCATCCCATTTACCAGTTGTGCAACAGAAGTCATTTCCGTTACGTAAATTTTATTTGTCCGCAGCAACTGGTACAACGTTGAAAAATCATTCCTCAAAACATATTTAAGATTGCGGAGCAGGTCATTGAATTGTTGCATAGCGGTCAGCACCTGGTCATTTGCCAATTTTACAGATTTATTTCTTTTGCCTGCCGTTTTGATAACCTGCTGGATCTGTACGAAGATTTGACCGAACTGATTATTATGACGAAAAAATTTTCCATCATAAATATTCTGATCTGTATTTAAGACGGGATTGTCCCAATACCTCGCTTGCTGCGCCAATGCTTTATTGATATCGATATTATATTTCTGCGCCAGCAGGGAAAAATTTTGTTGCAGGAATATCCGCTCTGCGCTATCCAGGTTAAGACGAAGCGTATCAGGCTTTGCCTGCGCTGTCAATGTTGAATAAATAAAAAAACTGGCACAATACAGAACACAGCATTGTTTTCGCATTGGTTATCGGAATTGATAATTTTTTTTATAGGTCTTTATACTAGTCAGTAAACTGTCCCAACCAAATTGGTTAAAACGAATGCAAAACTATCACAAACTTTTTATTTAGCTAATAGGCGGTTAAAAACTGATCGCCCATTATCATTACCAGATAGGGATGGGCATTTTTCCAGGTTGGATGCAAATTTATTGTATTAGAATTACAATATCCTATTATTGGCTGACCAATGCATTAAAACGGAAGCCAACGCCATGAATTGTTTCGAGGTTTACTCCGGGGTCTATTTTGAAGTGTTTTCTTAGTTTAGTAATGAAAACGTCCATGCTCCTACCTAAAAAATAATCATCCTTGCCCCACACATTGAGCAATACTTCTTCTCTTTTTAGAATGCAATTCGGATGTTCGCATAAAAATTTCAACAAATCGGCTTCTTTTTGGGTAAGGTTAAAAATATTTTTGCCGATGGATATTTTTAGGTCGGTATAAGAAAAATGAAGGTTGCCAATTGTGAATAAGACTGATTTTTCTGAATGCATTTTTTTTGTCCTTCGCAAAAATACTTCCATCCTCATCATTAATTCCTGCATGCTGAAAGGTTTGGTGATATAATCATCGGCGCCGGTTTCAAAACCTTTGATCTTATCTTCTTCAAGGGACTTGGCAGTAAGAAAAAGAATCGGGACCATATCACTTTGCTGGCGTATTTTTTTTGCGACCACGAAGCCGTCTTTATTTGGCATCATCACATCAAGCAGGCAAATATCAAATTCGTCCTTATTGAATTTATCAATGGCAGCTTGTCCGTCAGGGCACAATATCACGTCATAGCCAGCATCAATCAGGTTGTCTTTTATAACGTAGCCCAATGAAAGATCATCCTCTGCCAGCAACACTCTTAATTTTACAGTTTGCATGTTCATTAATTAAAAGGGATAAATAATTTAAATTCGGTCCCTATGCCGGGCAGGCTGTTCACTTTTATTTTCCCGTCATGTGCGTCAATGATCCGCTTTACAAAATTTAATCCCATCCCGAAGCCTTTTACATTATGTATGTTACCTGTAGGGACCCTATAAAATTTTTTAAAAATATTTTTAAGATATTTTTTTTCAATGCCGATGCCGTTATCTTTTACCGAAATATAAAAATCCGTTTCATATTTTCCTGCCGAGACTACTATGCGCGGCTCATCGGAATATTTGAGTGCGTTTTCCAGCAGGTTAACTACTGCCAGCTCAAGATGAGCTTCGTCTGCCTGTATTTGCGTCTTTGTATCATCCACTATTAATTCCACTTTTGCTTTTTTTTCTTCTACCAACGGTTGCACTTTATTTAATGCCTGTTCAATCAACTGGATTGCATTGACAGTTTCCTTTGCGATGGGTAATTTTTTATTTTCAATCGAAGCTGCTTTCAAAAGCCTTTCTACCTGGCCTTGTAAATGTTCGGTTTGATTTTTTATGATCGCGGCATATCTTGATAAACGATCCGGTTGGTTGAGGATGTTTTTTTGTTCCAAAACATCTGCCGCTATTTTCATGACCGCTAATGGGGTTTTAAATTCGTGCGTAAAATTATTCACAAAATCTTTTTGTATCTCTGCCAGGAATTTTTGGCGATAAAAATAAAAAAGGCTGATAGCAAGCCCAGTCAATGCAAGGAATAAAGCAATGCTACTGATAATCCAAAAGTTCATTTCGGTGAGGATATATTTAGACCGGTGCGGGAAATAAAGAAGGATATGGTCAAAATCGCGGCTATAAACCGGGAGATCGCTCACAGCCTGTACCGTATTGTATCGCGAAGCCGGGGTTGGGATATATTCTTCATAAATATATTTTTTTTCTGTGCTGCTGTATGCGCCAAGCTTGACATCCGTCAACACATCAAAATCCGCGAATTCGCGCTGCAGGTAAAAAGTGAGCGAATCTTTTTGCGGGATAGTATCTGCTTTGAAAAGAAAATAATCATTTTGAGGGTTGTCGATTAAATGCCGGAGGTCAAGCGAAGGGTTATCATTCATCTCAAGGTCTTCAAAAACAGCGCGGATACTTTTCACTACATTATTATTAAACTGTTTTTGTTCAAAGGAGTATACTTTGATCAGCCAATATAATTGAACAATGACGATCAATCCAATCAGGACCGTAGCAGATAATACCAACCATTTCAGAATCGATGACCGCATAAATCAAAAACGAGTGAACTTGCAAAATTGCTATTCTTCATATACTGTAAGTTATGAAAATGGTTAAGTGATAGTTAAAGAAAATAATCGTGCGTGGAGATTGATGGTCGAGCTTAAGTTAAACCTAGCCTTAACGCCCTCTTGTTAATGACACGTTAACCTGATTTTTTTTATAAGTCGTAAATATTTGGATACCTTCACAGGATAACTTTGAAAAAAATTGCTATTATGAAAAAAATCATCTTTGTTGCCAGCCTGATGCTGGCTTTTGTAGGTTTTTCATTCGCTCAAACAGCTCCTGCAAAAACAAAAAAAACAGCTAAGACAACTACAACTGCAGCATCTACTACAGCCAAACCAGCTACAACCGCAACTACAGCCAAACCTGCTACTGCAACTACCACTGCGGCTGGCCCTACTAAAAAAGATGGGACTGCCGACATGCGTTACAAAGCAAATAAAGATGCGGCTAAAACAACAACTACAACAACACATTTGAAGAAAGACGGGACAGCCGATAAAAGATATAAAGAGAATAAGACTAAATAAAAATCAAAAAAAAGCGTTGTGTTAGGTGGCGGTTTTTACATTGTTAAAAACTGTCGGTTAATTAGAAATAATAAAAAATCTTTATTATCTTAATCTCTCATTTATTAATTTAAATCTAATTAGTATGAAAAAGTATCTGTTATCGATTGTCTTATTAGTTGCCGTATCTGGATTTGCAATGGCCAGCAATACTGTAAAAAAGGAAAAGAATGTGCCAAAAAAGCATGTTATGCATCATCCGCACCATCCGCATCACCCACGCCATCCGCATCATCCTCGCCACCCACATCGTTAATATTATTTACTAATTTCAATAAGCGTAAATAAAAAATTAAGACCTGTTGTGATCACAACAGGTCTTTTATTTATTTGAACAATTCGTTCTTTATTTATTACACTACCTGTAACTGCCAGGTTACTTTGTCAATGCCGGTTTGGTTTTTGTTGGCGGGGCTGCAATAACTGTATCGGCTTTGCCGAGTGGTTTGTTTTTTGCCAGGTCAACCAGTACAGGTGCCGCAACAAAAATGGAAGAATAAGTACCTGTAATTACCCCGATCAACATAGCGAATGCAAAACCTCTTGTCACTTCACTGCCCACGAGGAAGAGGATCAATATGGTGAGGAATACTGTCAATGATGTCATGATGGTACGGCTCAATGTATCATTCACCGCTTTATTAATAATTTCTCCTTTGGTCGCATTTTTCATTATCCTGCTGTCTTCGCGGATCCTGTCAAATACAATTACGGTATCATTCATCGAGAAACCGATCACAGTCAAAACAGCCGCGATAAAATACTGGTCAATCTCCATCGAGAAAGGAACTACATTTTGGAAGAATGAAAATACAGCCAGCACAACTAATACATCATGCATTAATGCTATGATCGTGCCCAATGAATATCTCCAGTCCCGGAAACGGATAAAAATATAGAGGAAGATAATAATCAATGCAGATATAGTAGCTTTTACTGCTCCCCATTTAAGGTCATTAGAAATAAAAGCATTTACTTTTTTAGTCTGCTGAATATATTTAGTAGTGCCCGTAAAATCTTGTACTGTCGTCCCTGCGGGCAGGAAAGTTTTTAGCCCGTCATACAGTTTGCTGGCAACGATAGAATCAGGTACTCTTCCTTCCTGCTGAACAAGATAATCGGTAGTAATTTCTAACTGTTCATTGGAGCCATAGGTTTTAACCTCTGGAAATTTGCCGAACACTTTATTCAATTCATCTTTTACGGCAATATCGCGGACAGGCTTATCGAATTTGACTATATAACTACGGCCACCGAGGAATTCAACGCCTTTTTTGAACCCATGAAAATAAGAGGCAATACCCAATAAAAGCACCACAACGGAAATGCCATAAGCCACTTTTCGGTATTCAATAAATTTGAAACTGGCGTGTTGAAATATCCTTTTTGATATAGGAGTAAAATATTTAAAATGCCGGTTCTTATTAGTATAAAAATCGGTGATCAGCCTGGATACAAGTATACCGCAGAAGAGCGACAGCACAATACCTAACATTTGCGTAGTGGCAAAACCCAACACAGGGCCCAACCCGAAATATGCAAGGATAGCTGCAGTTAAAAAAGTAGTAACGTGCGCATCCAATACGGGCGCAAGCGATCGTTTATATCCGTCGCTTACTGCTAACTGGTAGCTCTTGCCTCTTGTCAATTCTTCTTTGATGCGTTCAAAAATAATTACGTTCGTATCTACCGCCATACCGATGGTCAATACAAGACCAGCGATGCCTGGCGCAGTCAATGTTGCATGCAATGCGCTTAGCACACCAACTGTAAAAAGAAGATTTAGGATCAGCGCGATATTAGCAACCCAACCTGCACTGTTATAATAAATCAGCATCAACGTAAATATCACGAGGAAGGAAATGGTGAAGGCCATTGCCCCGCCATGAACAGCTTCTTTTCCCAGGGTAGGGCCAACAACTACTTCGGCAACAATTCTTGCAGGTGCATTTAATTTTCCTGATTGAAGGATATTGGCAAGATCCTGCGCTTCCTCAACTGTCTGCGAAGAATTTTTTCCCGTCCCGCTTCCCATGGTAATCTGGGAATTGCCTCCTGTTATCGGGCCATTTACAAACGGTGCCGAATAAACGATATCGTCCAATACAATGGCAATAGGTTTTCCGACATTATTTGTTGTCATGGTTGCCCAAACATCTGCCCCATGCTTATTCATGCTCATCTCAACGACAACACCTCCCGAAATGGGATCATAATCCTGGCGGGCATTGGTAACCACATCGCCTTCTATTCTTGCTTTCTCACTATTAGGCAGCGTTTTGATCGCGTATAATTCGAGATAGGGTATCAATTTACCATTCTCATCTCGTTGCTGCTTGCCCCATAAAAATTTTGCATCCGATGGGAATTGGTTGCGGACGACTGGATTATTAAGATAGCCATCAACAATCGATGTATCTCTCAATGAGGCCTGTCCTAAAAATGCATAATATTTTGTCTGCCCTTTTGAATCCTGTTGCGGCTGGGCAAAATGGACTAATTTCAAAAGAGGGTTTTGGTTCAGTGCACTTCCTGCTGTATCTTTTTTGGCAGAATCTGTTTTTACGACTGCAGTATCTTTTACTCCGTTCAAATAATTTTGTAAAGACTTGTCTGCATTTTGTATCGAAGTAGCTAATTCGCCCAGGTTATATACTTCCCAGAATTGAAGATTGGCGGTTGATTGCAAATAGTTCCTCACTCTTTCGGGATCAGTAGCCCCAGCAAGTTCAATAGTGATGATGCCTTTGTTATAATCCGGGTTAATGCTCGGCTGCGCTACGCCGAATTTATCAATACGGTTAGTGAGTACCTGGAAAGTTTGCTTCATGCCAGCAGTAGCCTGGTCCTTCAAATAACTTACCACGCCATCATCGGAAGATTCGAATTTTAATTTGTTGCGATTGCTATTTGCAAATAACGGAGCCAGTTTACCTGTTGGGTTGACTTCAGTATATGATTGTGCAAAGAGATCAATAAAATTAGCACCGGTGCTGTTTAATTTTTTTTGTTGAGCGAGTGCAATCGCTTTTAATAACATCGGGTCGCGCGGGTTATTGGCAAGGCCTTTAATAAGCCCGTCCAACGCGATATCGAGCGTAACGTTGATTCCTCCCTGCAAATCGAGGCCCAATAACAATTCACTTTCTTTTGATTTTTGATACGTTGTGCCCCACCAGGTGATCTTTGTATCCTTCGTGCTGTCGAGCAATCTCTTCAACCTGTTTCTGTATAAGTCTTCCAGCGTGTCTCTGTATAATGCCTGCGCTTCTTTATCAGCAGGATATTTTTTTTCTGGGGAAACATTCAAATTGTTCACCGAACGCTTTGCTTTCTCAGTCATGGCCGACTCATGCTTATTTACAAACCATGTAAAAGAAAGTTGGTAGAGAGAAATGACAATCAATAAAGCAGCAAAAATGCTAACCAGGGCTCTCATTTGGAATTTTTATTTTTTAAGAGCGGCAAAGATAAGTTTTAGAATTGATAATTAAATAATAACAAAGTAAATATTTGCTAATCTAAAGGGCTGAGGATGAGGGGGAGAAATGTGGAAATATGAAAATGTGGGAAATGTGGAAATGGGGTGGTCGATAATCGGTCATGTATATCTTCTTTGTAAAGATTTAAGGTTGTACTAAATTTCTTATATGACCACATGAGTTGTTATTCAAAAAATATTATTATCCATCATTAATTTCCACATTTTCCACATTTTCCACATTTCACACATTTTCATATTTCTCCGGCCGCATTCATTATTTTCACATCTCCAATTACCTCATTAATGAAATTAAATCTCATTTGGATTTTATTTGCGGGCTTACCAGTTTTTTTTATGCCTCGACATCCTTCAACCCCAAATCCTTTTTTTTCACCTGCTACAACCTTAATGAAAGATACATTGGGCGATGATAATTTCCTGGAAGATTTGATGAAACAATATCCTCAATATTTTGATAAGATATTGCGACAACGCGATTCACTGAAAGTGCAAATCATATATACACAAATTGACAGGGATGCAAACAATAACCCGTCTTTTAAAAATTATTCTTTTAATGTAAACCCGGATAAATATTTTTATCCGGCATCAACGGTAAAAATGCCTGTTGCACTGCTGGCTTTGCAAAGATTAAATGAGTTGAGATTGCCAGGCTTGAATAAAAACAGCAGCCTCGTCACACAAAAAGCATATAGCGGGCAAACCGTTGTGCTTAATGACCCTACTACTCCTGATGGCCGGCCCACCATTGGCCAATATGTAAAGAAAATTTTTTTAGTGAGCGATAACGATGCGTTCAATCGTTTGTATGAATTCCTCGGGCAGGCATATATTAACGATGCTTTACATAAAATGGGTTATGCGGATGCACAACTTACACATCGGTTAGATATAACTTTGACAGAAGATGAAAACCGTCATACCAACCCAATTGTCTTTTATGATCCATTGGGAAGGATATTATACCAGCAGCCCATGCAATTTAACCAACAGCCTTATCTTTTAAAAAATGATTCAATTGCGTCGGCATATTACAGCGGAGGGAAATTAATTAATCATGCGATGGATTTCTCAAAGAAAAACCATATCAGTTTACCGGATTTGCACAATATCCTCCGCAGTATTATTTTTCCAAATTCGGTGCCCGAAAAGCAACGGTTTAATTTAAAGGAAGAAGATTATAATTTTGTTTGGCAGTATATGTCGCAATATCCGCCAGAAACAAAATATCCGGCTTATGACACGGCAAATTATTGGGATGCATTTGGAAAATTGTTGTATTGGGGATCAACAAAGAAAAGCCTGCCAAAAAATATCCGCATATTTAATAAGGAAGGAGACGCTTACGGGTTCCTGACTGATATTTCTTATTTTGTTGATCTCGATAAGCACATAGAATTTATGCTCAGCGCTACCATATATTGTAATAGCGATGGGATATTAAATGATGATCAGTATGATTATGATAGTACAGGTTTACCGTTCATGCATCAACTGGGCAGCCTGATTTATGATTATGAAATAAAAAGAAACCGAGCTCATGTCCCCAACCTGCTGAAGTGGAGATTAAAATATGATAAATGAAATGAAGCAAACAGGCATCTCAACGTTGAAATTTTTCCTGATTTTTTTTGCAGGATGGCTCTCGATAGGCGCATGCAATAAGAACATCGATATTACTGGTAACAAAGCTTATTTATCGGTCACTAATCTTTCGCCAAACGCCCCGCCATTGAGCATAATTTTTGAAAATGATACTATAACTACTTCTGCAGTCCCTGTCGACAGCACGACCGGTGTGCCGGGAAACCCATACCTGACTGCATTTGCAGGCATTCATGATTTTACGATTGCTGGCGATAATAAGGCTTTAGTAAATGGCAATATTGGTTTGCAGGGTAATCATTATTACTCTCTGTTTACATACGACAGTGTAAGCAATGGCAAAATAAATACATTGACATTGCAGGATTTTTTAAATACGCCTCCGGATACATCTTCATCAATACGATTTTTGAATTTTTCTTCGAATGCAATATCGCTATATCTGCAAATGACAAACAGCATCGATACAATTTTATTTAGCAGTGTCCCATTTCCTTTTGTGGGCAGTAACCCAAACCCGACTATCCTATCAAGGCTTGTCGTTATCAAGCCAGGGATTTATGATATAAAAGGTTTTCTTGATTCCCTTAATTCCCCTAACAGTTTCAATATGGGTTCGTTAAGTTTTGCAGCTGCAAAAATTTATACAATATATACAAGGGCCGATTTAAGCAGCACGGATACAAATTCGTTGGGCGTGATACGGCATAATTGAAGGGTCGAAGGGAGAAGGTCAAAGGCCGATGGTTGGCTCATGGTTTTTATAGTTTGTAAAATGTTGTAAATAATTTACCGTTTAACTTTTATTTTCTGGCTCTCATTCTTTAACCTTCGCCCTTTGAACTTTGACCTTTGCCCTTTTCCGCACTTTCAATACCTTTGCCGCGCTCAATTTTATTTATACTATGCAATTATCATCTATTCTCAACAGGTTCAGCGAACCTGAAACATTAAAAATGGCTAAGCTTGGCCGCGAATTAAAAGCAAAAGGCGTCGATGTTATTGACTTAAGTTTGGGTGAACCAGATTTTGACACACCCGCTCATATTAAGGAAGCTGCGAAGAAGGCCATAGATGATAACTGGAGCCATTATACTCCTGTCCCCGGTTATTTGGATTTACGCGAAGCGATTTGCACAAAATTAAAAAGGGATAACAACCTTGAATATAAACCTGAAAATATTGTTGCTTCCACAGGAGCTAAACAAAGTCTTGCCAATGCAGTTTTAGCATTGGTCGATGAAGGCGAAGAAGTGATCATCCCAACACCATATTGGGTCACCTATTCCGAATTGGTGAAGATAGCAAAAGGGAAAGTAGTGGAAGTGCATACTTCATTGGAATCAGGATTTAAGATTACGCCCGATCAATTAGAAGCTGCCATTACTGCTAAAACAAAATTGTTTCTTTTTTCCTCACCATGCAATCCTTCCGGTGCGGTGTATAGCAAAAAAGAATTGGAAGCGCTGGCGAAAGTTTTCAGGAAACATCCGGATATTTTTATCATCTCCGATGAAATTTATGAGTATATCAATTTTGTAGGCCCGCATGAAAGCATTGCGCAATTTGCTGACCTCAAGGATCGCATTGTTATTATTAATGGGCTCAGCAAAGGTTTTGCTATGACTGGCTGGCGGCTTGGATATATCGCTGCCAATATTGAAGTTGCGAAAGCCTGCGAAAAATTGCAAGGCCAGTTTACGAGCGGCACCAATTCAATTACACAAAAAGCAGCGGTGATCGCATTGACATCGGATCTTAAGCCTTCATTTGAAATGGTTGAAGAATTTTCGCGCAGGAGAAGAAGGACGATGGAACTTGTGCAGGAAATCCCCTGTATCAAATGTTTCAAACCTGAAGGAGCATTTTATATTTTCCCTGATGTGTCTGCTTATTATGGCAAGAGTGATGGTGCAACAACTATAAATCATTCTGGCGATTTCAGCATGTACTTGTTGAACACGGCACATGTATCTTCTGTAATGGGCGATGCATTTGGCGAACCGAAATGCGTTCGTTTTTCATTTGCCAACAGCATGAACAATATCGAAAGAGCCTGGGGCAGGATAAAAGAATCGCTTGCGAAACTGAAGTAGATCGGAAGTCTGAGGTATGAAGTCGGAAGTCAGAAATCTGAAGTATGAAATCGGAATTCAAACTCCTGACTCACAACTCCCGACTCACAACTCACAACTCCACCTTCATTCCCACCTAAAAACTTTTACAGTAACTATGCTGATTATAATTGCCCAGCACAACAGCCCAGCGATTTGTACAGGCATTTGCCAGATATGCACTCCTTCAAAAGCAATTTTGCGCAATCCATCCACAAAAAAAGTTAATGGCAATAATTTGCAAAACGATTGCAGCCACGCAGGATAATTATCTACCGGGAAAAAAAGCCCGCATAATAAAATTTGCGGTAATGTAATTGTATTGGCGACCGGTGCAATCGAACTTTCATTTTCTATTATCCCACTAATGATAAATCCCATGCCCATAAATATTATCAATCCCAAAAGTGATAACAACAACATTTCTGCGAACGTGAGGATGCCATTTACTAGCGTAAAATCAAATACGAAATAACCAAGCGCGACCATGATCGCAAAACCAATGACCTGGAAAAAAAGGCGGCTGAGCATTTCACCAATAATCAGGTAGGGGCGTTTGACAGGTGTTGCGAAAAATCTTTTCAGCACAAGGCCCTGCCTTAAATTAAATAATAAAAAAGCAGAACCAAATACTCCTGCCATCAGCAGGGAAAAGCCAAGTTGGCCAGGCAAAATAAAATCAATTGGCCGGTACACTCTGCCGGGCAGGATTTTTATATCGAGTGTGGCGACGGAAAAATTCTTTTGGAATAAGCGATGGTTAAGCCCCGCGATAACATCATTGATTGCCGACTGAACCATCGGGGCTTTATCGGCAGACGAATTCGAACTAATTAATTGAACATGATAATGGGGGAGGAAAAGTATTTTTGAATCTGGTTTTATATCCAGTATCGCCGCAATATGACCTTTGGATAATTCTTCATATTGTTGGTTTGATGATGGATAAGTTACCGCATGTAACATATTGACATTCCTGATAGCCTTATACAAAATTCCGGATGTATCACTGTTTGGGGTAAACGCTATTTTGATATTAACCGCATTGGTATCTACCATTGCGCCGAATACAATAATAAATGTTATGGGGAACAGCAATGAAAAAACTACAGAAGTGGGGCTGCGCAGCATGGCCAGGAAACTAGCCTTTGCCACGGCAATGGATGCACGAAACTGACTATAGGATTTATTCATGTTCAAATCTTTTTCAAAGTTTGGAACTTGAAAAAGCCGGTTTATTGTTGGGCAAGCTGAAGTAATTTCCGGTTAAGTTCCAATACCTGTGGCACGATGGCCTGTTCTTCATTATTATAAATCACGAAATCACATCTTTTCATTTTTTCTTCCTCATCCATTTGATTTTTCATGCGAAGCAGCACTTTGTCGCGCGATATATTGTCCCTTTTCATTGAACGTTGTATCCGCAATGATTCAGGTGAGTGCACCCCTATCACATAATCCAGGTCAACTTGTGAATTGCTTTCGAAAATAAGTGCGGCTTCTTTTATAGCATACGCGCTGGTTTGTTTTTGTATCCAATCATTCCCATCTTTAATTGTAACCGGGTGCACTAATGCATTCAGCAGTTCCAGCTTTTCTTTATTTTGAAATACCTGCTGACTAATATACGGGCGATTCAATAACCCATCCTGGTAAGCAGCATCACCAAAATGCTGAATAATTTTTTCTTTCAATGCAGTGTTTTCATTCATTAACCGCTTCGCGGCTTCATCAGCATAATAAACAGGAATGCCGAGCACTTCAAATATTCCGGCAACTGTAGTTTTGCCGGAAGCGATTCCTCCTGTTAAACCTACTCTGAGAACCATGATTAACTTGATTAAAAAGGATTATGAGGAATGGAACCATGATTGACGTGATTTTTTATGATTAATAGGAAGAAAAAATAAAAAAACCGGATGTCTATTTTACGGCATCCGGTTTTTATTCATATTAATCATAAAAAAATCACGTTAATCATGGTTCTATTTTTTCTCTATCGCAGCTACAGGCTTATTAATATTTTGCGTCCACTCAATTGAGATCGCGCTTTTTTCAATTTTAAGATAGCTGCCAGGACTGGTTTCTATCATGATTGTCCCATCGTCATTTACTTTATTGACAGTGCCGTGAATGCCGGCAATGGTTACAATTTTATCGCCCTTCTGCATATTTTCCTGGAACTGCTTGGCAGCTTTGGCTTTTTTTGCTTGTGGGCGGATCATGAACAACCAAAAAACGAGTATCATACCACCTAATAAAATAAACTGGAATGTTCCGCCGCCGGGGGATGCTTGTAATAGAATTACTAATTGCGTCATTGTGTTATTTTTTGTTTTCTATTTTGTATAATAAATAATAATTACCATTTTTTCTTTTCTACTTCCACTTCAAATCTCAGTTCATGTGTTTGCGTTCCTTTTGTATTCGCATAAACATATAAGGTTTTATGATTCACACCGGCGCGGCCTTCACTATTAAATGAAGCCTTGATCGTGCCTTCATTTCCGGGCAATACGGGTTCATTGGGCTGTTCTGCAATGGTACATCCACAACTGGGCTGGACTTTCTGAATGATCAGCGGCTTATTTCCAATATTTTTGAAACGAAATGTGACATCCAATTTTTTTCCTTCTGCAATCTTTCCAAAATTTTTATTCGCCGAATCAAGCCATTCAATGGTTGTGAATTTAGTTGAATCCATAGGCGCATTGCTCAAGCCAGCTGTCGATCCTGCTTTTTTATCATTACCGGTACAACCGGCAAAAGCAAAAAGGATCACAACGAAAATGACTGCGAAGCGCATATATAACTTTTTTGCAAACCTATATAAAAATGTATTCATTCAATCAAGATGCTTTAAAGTTGACCTTATGCATTTTATTTTCTTTCACAAGTTCCTTATGAATATTGTCGAGTATGCCGTTTACAAATTGTCCGCTAAGCTGTGTGCTGTAATCCTTCGCCAAATCGATATATTCATTGATCGTTACTTTGGGCGGTATGGTTTCAAAATAAAGAAATTCACAAACGCCCATTTCCATCAATATCATATCCAATGTTGCGATCCGTTCCGGGTCCCAGTTTTTTAATTTGGGTTTGATGAGTTCTCTCGTCACTTCTTTTTTTTCTATTACCGTTTGAAGTAATTTTTTGGCAAACTCCCATTTTTCATTGCTCAACATTTCCTGGAAATTGAAAGTTTGTGGTTTGCTCAGGAAAGCCATCAGCAATTTGTAAACCATTTCCGCGTCATCGTCCCAATTGGTGAACAGCTCATCAATAAAACTTTCGAACAAATCATTATGCAATAAAAATTCGCTGAAAATAAATTCTAATATTTCTTTTTCTGATTTGCTATCTCTTTCAACTGTGGAAATATATTTTTTGTATTCAGGGGTTTCCGCTAGTTCCTGGTACAATTTTTTTACCAGCTCAGAATTTTTCAATAATTGTGGCTTATCGGTATGGATCGCTTTTTTAAAAGAATCATGATCCAAAATCTTCCATAATAATTCATTGCCTGCCAATTTGATATTTACATTCTTGTCATAGTCGCTGGGCAAATGTTTGGAAGAACGGAGCATAGAATCTGTTTCAGCATATCGGGACAGCTCGGTAAGGAAATAAATCAGGTAAACTAAAAGTTGCCTTGACTGATCGAAATGTTTTTGCAGGATCTTAATCGATTCGCCGGGTTTCGCCAATTGTTCCTGAGCTTCCAGGGAATATAGGGTCTGCATCACTTTTACCCGGATATTTCTTCTGCTGATCATCTGGTAAGAACTTATTTGAGGCTGCGAAGATAAGGGATTTGTGATACAAGGACGAGGGTTAAAGGGCAACGGGGGCAAAGGCAAAACGATTGAAAACTTAAATTGCCCTTCGACCCTTTCCCTTTGTCCTTCAAAATCCTCATTCAACTCTTCAAAATGAAAAAATGGCATTCATATCGTAGATTTCCTAGTACAAGTGGCGGTATGGACTGTCAACTTTTATTTTCGACTGTCATCTATTCAATTTTTGATGATTTCTAACCATTTGGTACAAAATTCGCGTACCTTGCACGCCCTGTCCCATCAGGGTAATTTTAATCAATTCATTAAACAAAATCAATACTATTATGGCTAAGAAGTTAGGAATCTCGCCAATTGCGGGCACTAAGAACAGGGTATTTGTAAAACCTGCTCCCGCAGAAGAAAAAACATCAGGGGGCATCATCATCCCCGATACTGCAAAAGAAAAACCTCAAAGAGGCGAAGTAGTTGCAGTAAGCGATATTGACGAAGACGGAAAAAAACCTGTTGTGAAAGTTGGTGATGTAGTACTCTATGGCAAATATGCAGGGACTGAAATCAGTTATGAAGGTCAGGATTTTTTGAGCATGCGCGAAACAGATATTATAGCGAAATTATAAGATGCCTTCGTTTATATATTAGTGAACATTCAATAAATAAAATTAAATAATACTCAATATGGCTAAACAACTTTTCTTCGACATTGAAGCAAGAAATAAAATGAAAAAAGGCGTTGACATCCTGGCCAACGCAGTAAAAGTTACATTAGGGCCAAAAGGCCGTAATGTAGTGCTTGAGAAAAAATTCGGCGCTCCTTCTATTACAAAAGATGGTGTGACTGTTGCCAAGGAAATTGAATTAGAAGACCTGATTGAAAATATGGGCGCTCAAATGGTGAAAGAAGTAGCATCTAAAACTGCAGATATCGCAGGTGATGGGACTACTACTGCTACTGTCCTTGCACAATCTATCATCAGCGAAGGTTTGAAAAACGTAGCTGCCGGTGCTAATCCAATGGATTTGAAACGTGGTATTGAAAAAGCTGTTGTTGCTGTTGTTGACAATTTGAAAAAACAGTCACAAACAATCGGTAATGATAGCAAAAAAATTCAGCAGGTCGCTTCTATTTCAGCAAATAATGATGAAAACATTGGTAAGTTGATAGCTGAAGCTTTTGCTAAAGTAGGTAAAGAAGGTGTGATCACAGTTGAAGAAGCAAAGGGTACCGATACTACAGTTGAAGTGGTAGAAGGTATGCAATTTGACCGTGGCTATCTTTCTGCTTATTTCGTTACCAATAGCGAAAAAATGGAAGTGGAATTGCAGAACCCATATATCCTTATCTATGATAAGAAGATATCTGCAATGAAAGATATCCTGCATATACTCGAAAAAGTTGCACAAAGCGGCCGCCCTTTATTGATCATTGCAGAAGACCTCGAAGGCGAAGCTTTAGCAACACTCGTGGTAAATAAATTGCGTGGTACATTGAAGGTTGCTGCTGTAAAAGCTCCAGGCTTTGGCGATCGCAGGAAAGAAATGTTGCAAGATATTGCTGTGTTGACAAAGGGGGTAGTGATCAGTGAAGAACAAGGATATAAATTGGAAAATGCTGATTTGAATTATCTCGGGTCGGCGTCATCTGTGACTATCGATAAAGACAACACAACGGTTGTTGGCGGCAAAGGTAAAAAAGAAGATATCACTGCGCGTGTAAACCAGATCAAAGCTCAAATCGAAGTAACGACTTCTGATTATGATAAAGAAAAATTGCAGGAACGTCTTGCTAAATTGAGTGGTGGTGTTGCTGTATTGTATATCGGTGCAGCTACTGAAATGGAAATGAAGGAGAAGAAGGATCGTGTCGATGATGCATTGCACGCAACAAGAGCTGCGGTGGAAGAAGGCATCGTTCCGGGCGGTGGTGTAGCTTATATCCGCGCCGTTGAAGTGTTAGACAAACTCATAAAAAATTACGGTAGCCCTGCTAATAAAGATTCGAATACAGGTATTTTATACGATGATGAAGTTACAGGCATTGCTATTGTAAAACGTGCTTTGGAAGAACCCATTCGTCAAATCGTTGCTAACTGTGGTATCGAAGGTTCTATTGTAGTGCAGAAAGTAAAAGAAGGCAAAGCTGATTTTGGTTTCAATGCACGCACAGAAACTTACGAAAACCTCTACAAGGCTGGTGTTATTGACCCAACTAAGGTAACGCGCATCGCATTGGAAAATGCAGCTTCTATTGCAGGCATGTTGTTGACTACAGAATGTGTAGTTGCTGACAAACCTAAGAAAGAGGAAGCACACGTTCATCCTGGCGGCGCTCCTGGCATGGGTGGAATGGATTATTAAGAAAAGCAACGTTGGCGGGCAACCGCTGATATGCAAACAATAAAAAATCCCGCCGGAAATTTCCGGCGGGATTTTGTTTTAAAACCAGATGCCTTTTTCATTCGTATCTTGATACAAATAGTTTTAATGCTATTGTTATCAAAACGAAATAGTTTTATTATGCTTTTATTGTTTATTGCAACAGTTTTCCAGACAATTTTGTCCTGTTCCAAACCAAACAATGAATACATGCCATCAACAATTATTTCACAAACAGATACTGGCAAAACATATCTCGCATTAGGTGATTCGTATACGATTGGTGAATCAGTCGCTGTGAGCGACCGCTACCCGGTGCAGGCTGTAAAAATGCTAAAGGCAAATAATATATCTTTCCAGAATCCTGAAATTATTGCGACAACGGGGTGGATGACTGCTGATCTTTTGTCTGCAGTAAATAATCATCAACTGAAAAATAATTTTGATCTGGTCAGCTTATTGATCGGGGTAAATAATCAATACCAGGGCAGGAGCCAGTCTGAGTACAACACACAATTCACTACATTACTGCAAAAATCTATTCAACTGGCAGGAAATAATTCTTCGCATGTCATTGTGCTTTCAATCCCTGATTATTCTGTAACGCCTTTTGCCCGCGGCAGTGATACTGCATTTATCGCAAAGCAAATTGATTCTTTTAATCTTATCAATAAAACTATCGCTGAAGAATACAAAGTGCGGTATATAAATGTTACTGATGAAAGCAGGAAGGCAGCGCACGATGCATCATTGATTGCCGGCGATGGATTGCATTTTTCCGGAAAAGAATACAGCGTATGGGCGTCAATGTTAGTTGACGAGGTGAAAAAAATGCAAAGTGGGCATTGAGTATAAATGCGGATTGATTATGCTTAGCGTTTTGCGAGATCCGATATAGTTTTTTTCTCCAGTATTTTCAGGTTCGCGTCTCTTACCTGGATCATGACTTCATGCAAACCGCAATGTTTTTCATCGCAGTTTTTACATTTTTCATAAAAATACAGGCTAACACAAGGTAATAATGCTATAGGCCCGTCAATTAACCGGATGATCGTGGAAAGTGGGACATCTTTGGGGCTTTGTGCGAAATAGTATCCGCCGCCTTTCCCTTTTTTGCTCTCTAATATCCCTGCCCGCTTTAGTTCTAACAAAATATTCTCTAAAAACTTTAAGGGTATTTTTTTCTTTTTAGAAATCTCGGCTATTAATACGGGCTGATCTTTCGTTTTTTCGGCCAAATACATTAGTGCCTGGAATGCGTATTGTGATTTTTTTGAAAGCATTATTATTTTTTACGGCTGCAAGTTAAAATATTTATTCGTATGAATGGCTGGTTTGTGCCTGTGCTGGTCTTTAACAATCCTGGACCTAGCTGTTTATTGTTATATGATCATAATTTTAAAACATCTCTCATGCTGAATATACCTTTTTTATTATACACGAATTCAGCCGCTAAAACTGCACCTAAAGCAAACCCATTACGGTTATGCGCAGTATGGATGATCTCAATATCATCGACTTCGGAATGGTACCTGACTTTATGCGTGCCGGGCGCGGGGTCAATACGTTCGCTGACGATCTGTAATTCTTCAATATTATCGCTGACATGGTTCACCCATAATTTTTTTTGAGGAATCCCTGCAATGACTTGCTCTGCAAGAGTTATTGCTGTCCCGCTTGGGGCATCTTTTTTTTGTGTGTGATGTATCTCTGTAATGTCCACATGATAATCAGGATGAGCTGACATTAGTTCTGCCAACCGTTTATTCAGCTCAAAAAAAATATTTACTCCAACACTGAAATTGCTGGCATATAAGAATGCACCGTTAACAGAAGCACAATATTTTTTTATTTCTTCAAATTTTTCTAACCAGCCGGTCGAGCCACATACCACAGGAGTGCCTGCCTGCAAGCATTTCAGCACATTGTCATACGCGCTGTGCGGGCCTGTAAATTCAATAGCGGCATTTGCCTTTGAAAGATTTGCTTCATTTAAATCTGCGGCATTATCAATATCGATCTTTAATATTACTTCATGGCCGCGTTGTTGCGCAATCTTTTCAATAGTCTTTCCCATTTTACCATATCCGATCAACGCGATTTTCATCAATATCAATTTTCAGGAAAATTAATACAAACTAATAAACAGGCAAAGAAAAGGGATGGCCTTAATTATTTAGATCGATAAGTTTTGTTTTGCCTTTGTGAATATCAAAGACAAGGCTCACAGCTCCCATAACGCCCGGGCTGGGCACAAAAGAAGGTTTGATATGAAAGCTGAGGTCATTGTTGACGTTGAAATCTTTCAGGTGTGCATCAACAGTTGCATCGATAATATTAAGTCCCCAAAAAATGAGGAAGAACAAAGCAGAATAATCCTGATCTTTTCGAAATTCATTTCTATAATTAATAATTGCGCTGGTGCCATATACGCCTGCATCTACGAGCGGGCGTAACTTTACATCAACCTTTGCACTATCGGCCGCAGTGCCTCCGGTCGCTGAAATTTTAAGCGCATACTGGCATTTCTGATACCATTTTTTATTATAAAAAAAAGTATACGTCGGGATGCCTATCGCAGCATACACGAGTGGTAATTTCCAGTATTTTTTGTTGTACACCTGTCCGGCTCCTGGCAATATTGCTGAATAAAGAGTTGCTTTGCGCGGGCTATGTTTGCTTTTTATTACCGTATCTTTTTTTGCAGTGGAATCTTTTACATGTTGGTGAAGGCTGATCGAATCATTTTTTATAACGATTGAGTCTTGTTTATGTTGGGCAAAAGCAGTAGCCTGCAAAAAAACAACACACAATACGATTAATAATTTTACCAACTTCATGCGTGATACTTAATTAACAGACACGCCTAATTGATCGAGGATTTTATTTAAATCCTGGATGGAGTAATACTCAATGGAAATATTACCCTTTCCCTTTTTACTGTGACTGAGTTTTACCCGCGTGCTGAAATGAGATGCTAAATTATCTTCAATTTTCTTGAAAGTCGGTTCCAGCAAAGGTTTTACCGAATTTTTAACAGCGGGGATACCTTTGTATAATTTCCTTACCAGTTCTTCAGTTTGGCGGACAGACAGCGCCCTGTTTTTAATTTCACGAAAAAGATAAAGTTGTTTATCAACCGTATCAACATTTACTAATGCACGTGCATGGCCCATGCTCAGGAGATTGCTGCGAACTGCTATTTGTATATCCGGTGGTAATTTTAACAACCTGATATAATTTGCTACGGTGCTTCTTTCTTTGCCCATGCGTTCGGCTACCTGCTCCTGTGTATAATTCAATTCATCCATCATACGTTTATAGCTAAGCGCTATTTCCATCGCATTTAAATCTTCACGTTGAAGATTTTCAAGCAACGCGAGTTCCAGTAATTGCTGGTCGTTAGCTTGCCGTATATAAGAAGGGATATCTTTTAATTCTGCAATTTTTGCTGCGCGAAAGCGTCGTTCGCCGGATATCAACCGATATTTCCCGGTTGGTAATTTTGCAACGGTAACAGGTTGGATGATATCGTGCATGCGGATAGATGCCGCTAACTCATTCAATGCAGTCTCATCAAAATCATGTCTTGGTTGCCTGGGGTTAGTTTCAATTTGATCAAGCGGGATACGCAATATGCCCGTAACAGATTCCATCACGGTATTTTTCAATTCGCCTGAACCTGTTTTAAAATCTGTATCGATACTTTGCAAAAGTGAACGGATACCTTTCCCGAGCGCTTCTTTATCTTTTTTATTTGGTGTAGTCATATTAAGTTCAGAGTTGAGAGTTCGGAGTTTGTAGTCAGGTGAATCAAAGAAATTTGTCCGGGTGATTGATCATATACCAAACTAATTTTCCGATCTCAGTGTTTTTTTGTGATAGAGACAAATGTATGTCCTGATCGAGATATTTGCAATCGATAGCAAATTGTAACCATATTTCGGTTTCAGTATTTTCAGATTCTGCATCTGAAAGTTTCGAAATAAAATGTGCTGCGTATCTTCTTTTACGATAAGCCTCTCCAATATTTGCACAAACTGATCTTGATGAACGCCTGATCTGATCCGTTAAACTATATTTTTCTTCTGTAGGGAATTTTTTTGTTATTTCAAAAATTTCCATGGCCAGTTGATATGCTTTTTTAAAAGCAATCAAATCTTTGTAATCACCCATACCCTCTTAAATTGGTTTTTCCGGATTCGAATTTTAAACTCCCAACTCTGAACTCCCAACTATTCCAATATTCTTTCTTCCTGTTTCATCCTCGTCATATTATTTTTTTGCAACACTTCTTTTGCGAGATTGAGATAGTTGACCGCCCCTTTACTATACGCATCATAAAGTATTACGGGCTTGCCAACACTTGGTGCTTCACTGATTTTTGAATTCCTGTGGATGATGGTATTGAAAACAATTTCATCAAAATGTTTGCGCACTTCACTTACTACCTGGTTGCAAAGTCGAAGGCGGCCATCATACATAGTCATTAAAATCCCTTCAATAACAAGATTGGTATTTAAACGGCTTTGAACAATCTTGACCGTGTTCAACAATTTTCCTAATCCTTCCAATGCAAAAAATTCTGTTTGTACCGGTACGATCACCGAATCGGCGGCAGTTAGCGCATTCACAGTAATCAATCCCAATGATGGAGAGCAATCTATAATGATGAACTCATAATCACTTTTTATAGGCTCAAGGATTCCTTTCAATACACTTTCCCGGTTAGGATAATTGATCATTTCAATTTCGGCGCCTACTAAATCAATATGCGATGGGACGATATCCAGGTGTGGCATATCAGATTTGAGTATTACATCTCTGATGGATATGCCATTCACCATGCAATCGTATAAGCTTTGTGTGATATTGTGCAGGTCAAAACCCACGCCAGTCGTGCTGTTTGCTTGCGGATCGGCATCCACCAGCAAGGTTTTGAACTCTAACACCGCCAGGCTCGCTGCCAGGTTAATTGCAGAAGTGGTTTTCCCAACACCGCCTTTTTGATTTGCTACCCCGATTGTCCTTGCCATTTTTTATGAAGTCAGTTTTTAATATATGTTAAGCCAGTACTTATCTATTGGGGCTTTCCGCCTTCGTAAAGATGTATCCAATCATTAAATTCACAAAATTTAGTTTTGCAGATCGGAAGTCTGAAGTCTGATTCAGACCTCAGACTTCAGATTTCATAATTGACAAAAATACAGCTTCGTCCTAAATTGCAGGAACAATCCTTTCAATGGGTTGTTATTGAACTTGATTATTATGTATCTGATCATTTCAGGAACCAACAGGGTTGACAGCAATACAATTAGAGTTGCGCAACAGTACCAGGTATTATTGAATAAAAAACAAATTGATTCAAAGCTGTTATCGTTGGAAGGGTTGAATGTATTGGAGCGAAATCCCGATTTTATAAAAGTAGAAAATGAATTCCTCATACCTGCGCAGAAATTTATTTTTATATCACCTGAATATAATGGCAGCATTCCCGGCGTGTTGAAATGTATGTTTGACATTTCAGATGTAAAAAAAGCCTGGGCAGGAAAAAAAGCTTTACTGACGGGCGTTTCAACCGGCAGGGCTGGCAATTTGCGTGGGATGGAAGACCTCACCGGCATCCTGCATTATATGCGTGTGATTGTGCACCCGGATAAATTGCCGATATCGATCGTCGATAAATTATTTATTGGGCCGAATATTGTTGATAAATCTACATTAACGGCTATCAATATACAATTAGATGAATTTATTGATTTCTGAAAATATTTTATACCATATCAAATCATTAATCCATGCGTAATTCAGGATTTATCTGGATCATTATTGTTATAATGCTTTCACTTGATTTTTATGTTTTCCAGGCATTGAAAATGGTCACACAAGGCAATTCTCCCAAAACGAAATTATTTATTTACAGTGGTTACTGGTTTGTTTCTATCGCGGCGTTAATTGTCCTTGCGTTATTGCCATTGATAAATTTTGACAGTTGGCCAAGGTCTGTCAGGAATTATTTATTCGCCACTATCCTTGGATTATTTTTTGCCAAATTAATCGCGTCGGTTTTCTTTCTTATCGATGATATCCGGAGATTGCTGCAATGGGCAAGCGGCAAATTATTTTTCAGGAATACGGAAGGAGAAAATATGGGTGGCGAAGGGATTACGCGCTCATTGTTTTTAAGTTGGCTTGGGCTTGGTATGGGGGCAGGGCTTTTTTCAACGCTTATATATGGGTTCAGCAATAAATATAATTATAAAACACGCCGGCTAAAACTTGCTTTTAATAATTTGCCTGCTTCTTTTAAGGGATTGAAAATTGTTCAAATTTCGGATATACACTCCGGAAGTTTTACAAATAAAGAAGCTGTTGAAAAAGGAGTAGAGAAAGTTTTAAAAGAAAATGCAGACCTGATATTATTTACCGGCGACTTGGTAAATGATAAGTCGAGTGAAATGGTGGATTATATGGATGTTTTCAATCGGCTGAAAGCTCCGTTGGGTGTATATTCTACGCTTGGCAACCATGATTACGGCGATTATACACATTGGGATAGCGAAGAAGCAAAAAGAAAAAACCTGGAACGGCTAAAACAAATACATGCTGAACTGGGTTGGCGTTTGCTCATGAATGAACACGTGGTGCTTACAAAAAATAATAGCGAGATTGCTTTGATAGGGATTGAAAACTGGAGCGCGAAAGCTCGTTTCCCGAAATATGGAAAAATGAATGAAGCATATCCCGGTGCTGAAAAATATCCGTTCAAAATATTGATGAGCCATGACCCCAGCCATTGGGACGCAGAAGTAAGGCCAAAATATACTGATATCGACCTAACGTTAGCCGGCCATACCCATGGCATGCAATTTGGCTTGGAAATACCTGGTTTTAAATGGAGCCCGGTGCAATATGTATATAAACAATGGGCCGGTTTATACGAGGAAGGCAAACAAAAATTATATGTGAACCGTGGTTATGGTTTTATCGGATATCCAGGTAGGGTAGGCATCTTGCCGGAAATAACGGTTATAGAATTGGTGTAAGGTTTAGGGTTTAGGGCATGACATACCTTATATCTTAAACCCTACGCCGTTTCACTTAAACCTTTTATCATTTTATCAGTCATTATCTCTAACGGGCAATATGAACAAATTTATTTTCGTCTATACATTTTCGTTTGTGTTGTCAGGCACTGTACAAGCACAGCAGGTTTCGTTGGATTCGCTCAGCGATTATGAAAAAAAAGTACTGGACTCGCTGGATAAAGACCTGGATGAATTCCTAAAATTTGGGGCAATGTCAAAAAGCTTCGTCGATATTTCGATGAGTGCTGCTAACGGATATTATAATTTCAAAAACAACAATAATATTTACCTGAACACATCCAGCAATTTCACTGTTCTCCCTTCTCTTGCCTATTATCATAAAAGCGGGTTTGCCATATCAGGGACTGGTTGCGGCGTATATACCAACGAATCCATGAATTTTTATCAATTTATTGTAAGCCCTTCCTTCATTTATTCCGACAATAAAACATTCTCTACCGGTATTGTATATTCGCATTTTTTTTCAAAAGATTCATTGCAGTTTTACAAGACACCGCTCAACAATGAAATTTTTTTAAATTTTGTTTGGCAAAAATGGTGGCTGGAACCTTCAATAGCTTTTGGATATGGTTGGGGCAGCAGGAGTGGGTATAAAAAAGAAGTTGGTTTTATACAAGCCTTACTGGCGCGTATGACAAGGAGAAGGATAACAACAGTAACTGAAGAATCCGTGCATGATCTTGCATTGTCGGTTGCCATCAAGCATAATTTTAGCTGGCATCATTTATTTTCTGCAAAAGATATATTATTATTTACGCCGCAATGCATGATTACTGCGGGGAGCAGCCACTTCGGGTTTAATACCAGTTATTCATTCAGGTCGCATTATCTTACCAGCAACCTGTTGCCAAGCAATTCAAATATTAATGAGGACCGCGGCTTGGAATTACAATCGCTATCAGCACTGATGAGAATAGATTATATCATCCGGAGTTTTTATATCGAGCCACAATTCATAGTTGATTATTATCTTCCTTATACACAGGAAAACCGATTGCATTGTATTGCGGGCATTACAGCTGGGCTTAATTTCTGAATTGTACCGTTTCTGAACTTTTCCAAAGTTTTAAACTTTGGAAAAGTCATCCCTTATCAATTATTAACGAGCTGTTAAAATATTTTAACAGCTCACTATAATAATAGAATCTCCGTTGAAGATATATTTGGTGATCATTTTAACTCAAATCAATCAATTTTTATGAAGAAGTCATTCATTTTAGCTATTGTGCTGGTAACGGTAACCACTATGGGCAGTTATGCGCAGGGATTTCATTTAGGCATAAAAGGGGGAGCAAATATTGTAAAAATAGATGGCGAATCTTTTAACCAGGAATTTAAATTCGGATATAGCCTTGGTGGTTTTGCCGAAATCAATATCAATAAAACCTGGGGCATACAACCTGAATTATTATGGAACCAGTCAAGGACAACCACCTCCACTACATTCCAGCAATTGTATTTAGGTGTTGCGAACCAGGACATCAGCCTCAACTATTTGAGCATACCAATATTGTTAACGTATCGCCCCGTGCCTTTATTAAGCCTTGAAGCCGGCCCTCAATTTGGGATTTTGATCAATCAAAATGATAACCTGTTTGGAAATGGCAAAAAAGCATTTAAGGATGGCGACTTCTCCATATTGGGCGGTGCTCAATTAAATTTAGGTGGCTTCAGATTTGGGGCACGTTATTTTGTAGGATTAAATAATTTAAATGATGTTGGTAATTCGGATAGCTGGAAGAACCAGGGTTTCCAGTTATATGTAGGGATTCGGATCATATAGGTTGTTTTTTATAGGTAGAAACCCTCTCTATAAAAAATAGAGAGGGTTTTTTGTTTAAGTGGCTACGAACATAAAAATTATCGCCCGATATCCGGCATTAATCTTGACCCATTACTATTTCACTTAAAAAAGATAGGATAATTCACTAACAGGTGTTATTTTGTCACCGATAAATCGAATATGAAAGAGAAAAGCTTTTTTCAACGGTCAGAAGATGAGATGGATTTTATGCCGATCATCCCATTAAATGAGAATGACGGCGAAAGCCTTACTGAGATTGAAGTTCCTAAAGAATTACCGATTTTACCTCTACGAAATACAGTCCTTTTTCCAGGCGTGGTACTGCCGATTACCGTAGGCAGGGACAAGAGCATCAAGGCGGTTAACGATTCTTATAAGGCTGACAAATTGATAGGTGTATTAGCGCAAAAAGACAGTAATGTCGATGATCCTACCATAACAGATCTGGAAGATGTGGGCACAGTTGCGCGGATAGTCAAGTTGATAAAAATGCCCGATGGCGGCACAACTGTAATCCTCCAGGGCAGGCGCCGTTTTAAAGTGGGCGCAGTAACAGCCGATGAACCTTATTTTAAAGCACAGGTAGTATTGTTACAGGAAGAAGAGGCTCCGAAGGACCAGGATTTTGAAGCGTATGTGTCGAATATCAAGGATCTCGCATCGCAGATCATTCAGCTTTCGCCAAATATACCCTCAGAAGCTTCGATCATTTTGAAAAATATCGAAAATCCTTCTTTCCTCATCCATTTTATTTCGAGCAATCTCAATACTGAATTACATGAGAAGCAACAATTGTTGCAATTGCATCATATAAAATCGCGCGCTGATTTGCTGATGCAATTATTGCAAAGAGAATTACAGTTTGCTGAGCTAAAAAACAAACTCACCAATAAAACAAAAACTGAGCTTGATAAACAACAGCGAGAATATTTTTTGCAACAGCAATTAAAAAGTATCAAAGATGAATTAGGTGGTGATGCGAACGAAAGGGAAGTAAAAGAAATGCAGAAAAAAGGTGACGCGAAAAAGTGGCCGCTGGCTGCAAAAGAAATATTCAAGAAAGGCATTGAGAAATTGGAAAGGATGCATCCTAGTACACCGGATTATTCTGTGATCTATAATCATCTTGACCTGATGCTTGATCTTCCATGGCAGGATTATACGGAAGATTTATATGATTTGAGAAAAGCAAAAAAAATATTGGACCACGATCATTACGGGATGGATAAAGTGAAAGAGAGGATTATCGAATATCTCGCCGTGCTTAAATTAAAAGGCGATATGAAAAGCCCGATCCTTTGTTTTGTCGGACCGCCCGGGATCGGCAAAACATCGTTGGGCAGGAGCATCGCAAATGCTATTGGAAGAAAATATGTACGAATCAGTTTGGGCGGCCTTCATGATGAAAGTGAAATACGCGGCCACCGCAAAACATATATTGGCGCAATGCCAGGAAGGATATTGCAATCCATCCGCAAAGTAAAATCATCAAACCCGGTAATGATACTGGATGAAATTGATAAGGTAGGTGTTGATTTTCGAGGCGACCCTTCATCGGCATTGCTGGAAGTTTTAGACCCCGAACAAAATCATACCTTCTACGATAATTATCTCGAACTGGAATATGATTTAAGCAAGGTTTTATTTGTTGCTACTGCTAATGATGTTAATAATATTCAACCGGCTTTGCGCGACAGGCTGGAAATTATTGATTTAAGTGGTTATGCAATTGAAGAAAAAATAGAAATTGCCAAAAGGCATCTCGTGCCCAAACAGAAAGATGCGCATGGTTTGAAAAATTTGTCGTTTAAGATCGCCGATAAAATTTTGCAAAAAATCATTTCTGATTATACCCGCGAAAGCGGCGTTAGGGAACTCGACAGGCAATTGGCTTCCATCATGCGTTATGAAGCAAAAGAATATGCAATGAAGGAAAAAGTAAAGCCAACTCTTGTAAATAGAGAAGTCGAAAAAATATTGGGCAAACCTCGTTACAGCAATGACCTGTACAAAGTGGCTAATATGCCTGGCGTAGCGGTGGGACTTGCATGGACTTATGTTGGCGGAGATATTTTATTTGTTGAAACCAGCATAAGCGATGGCAAAGGTGATATGAAGCTGACTGGGAACCTTGGCAATGTGATGAAAGAAAGTGCTTCGACTGCACTCACCTATCTTCAATCCAATGCGAGAAAATATGATATTGACCCGGAAATCTTTAATAAGAAAACTCTTCATGTACATGTTCCCGAAGGAGCGGTCCCAAAGGATGGCCCAAGTGCCGGGGTAACTATGATGAGCTCAATCGCATCGGCCATCACGTTAAAAAGAGTCAAACCATACCTGGCCATGACAGGTGAAATAACATTACGCGGACAAGTATTGCCGGTTGGCGGCATCAAAGAGAAAGTTCTTGCGGCGAAGCGTGCGGGCTTAAAAGAAATTATACTTTGCTGGCAAAATGAAAAAGATATCGGCGAGATTGATTCCACGTTTATCAAAGGGCTCAAGTTTCATTATGTTAAAACCATGCAGCAGGTTTTAGACATTGCTTTGGCATAACGTAAAACGATTTTCACAATTCTTTAATAAACTATTCTATAACCCTAATGTTAATAATATAGAACAACAAAATTTTCTCTTCGGAAAATTTTTCATGTTGGTTGTTTTAAGGGTTAAAAAAATTCCTCCATGTCTATGGAGGAATTTTTTTTTTAAACAGAACCATGATTACTATGATTTTTTTATGATTTAGAAGACGAATAGATGTTTTGGTTGATTATTTATCTTTTTTTATTTTTCAATCCCCCACATAATCTATTAATTCGAATCATTTAAATCATAGTACTATTTTCCTCACAATCCTTTAATCACGCTAATCTTGGTTCCTTTTCAATCTCGTCAATCAAAGTTCTTTTAAATGCTTCTCTAGGCTTCAATCCCAATAAAGCAAACATTTCATTATCTTCTTCAAATGAAGGATTCGGCGTAGTAAGTAATTTATCTCCGGCAAAAATAGAATTGGCACCAGCCATAAAACACAGTGCTTGTTCTGATAAACTCATTTCCGTCCTGCCCGCACTTAACCGCACCATCGTTGCAGGCATCAATATTCTTGCCGTTGCGATCATGCGGATCATATCCCAGATATCAACTTTTGGATTATCTTCTAAAGGCGTGCCTTTTATTCGTACGAGGGCGTTTATCGGGACACTCTCCGGATGTTGGGGCAGCGTGGCTAACACCTGCAACATGGCAATGCGATCGTCATGCGTTTCACCCAATCCGATAATGCCTCCGCAACAAACGGTGATGCCTGCTTTTCGAACATTTTCCAATGTGTTCAACCTGTCTTTATAAACCCTGGTAGTAATTATTTCGCCGTAATAATCCGGAGACGTATCGAGGTTATGGTTATATGCATGCAAACCAGCATCCGCAAGTTTTTTTTTGCCTGCGCATCATTGAGCATGCCCAATGTGCAGCATACTTCCATGCCCAATTCATTTACCGATTTTACCATATCGAGCACACGGTCAAAATCGCGGTTGTCGCGCACTTCGCGCCAGGCAGCGCCCATACAGAAACGTGTTGAGCCGGCATCTTTTGCTTTTTGTGCATATTCCAGCACATCTTCGGTTTGCATCAATGCCTGCACATTTACATTGGTGTGATAACGCGCGGCTTGTGGGCAATACGCGCAATCTTCGCTGCAGCCGCCGGTCTTTATCGATAACAACGTGCAAACCTGTACTTCGGCAGTATCGTTATATTCACGGTGAACAGTAGCCGCCCGATAAATTAATTCTAACAAAGGCGTGTTATAAATGGCTTGAACTTCTTCAATTGTCCAATTGTTTTTACAAGTCTTATAATTCATGATTTACTATCTTTTACAAATATGCTTGAATCATTTAATAAAGGAAAATCTTGGTAAAAATACTGGTTAAATATCATTCGGAACATATTAAGGGGCGAGATACTGTCGTACAATAATGAATAATTTTTATCCGGGAAATAAATGGCGCTGAAATTTGGGAAGGGAACCCAGGCCTCAGGCCCATGCCATTCCCTAAACCCATGATCGCCCTCAATGATAATAATTGTATTGCGCCTATTGTTTTGTTTTATATGCGACACTATTTCCTGCATGACTTTATTCGCATACTTAATTTGCGAAGTATAAGTTTTGTATAAAGGCGGTTGTTCTTTTTCCCAGCTCATTAATTTTCCGGTCGAATCAAAAATATGCGGATGATGTGTTATTAAAAAATGTCCGTAAATAAATTGTGGTTTTCTATTTTTAGTTTGATTAGATGTGGCTTCCACCTGATTGATCGTTGCCAATATCGAATTGAACCTTATATTTCCGGAAGTATCATTACGAGATTTTTCATGAAGGATTTTCCATTTGCCTGATTTAAAATTCCATAAAATATCCGATTCGATACTCCCCGGAAGCGTTTGGCTCCATAGCTGATCATCGGCCAGGTTATCAAAATAATGCTCAAGTTTATTTTCTTCAAAGCTGTTTCGAAAAGGGGCAAGAAAGCGTATGCTGTATTGTTCTTTTTTTAAGATGCAAAATGTTTCGTTATCACTTATCGATTTAACACTTTGCAATACATTGGTAGGCACTGTGGCATTTGTCGACTTCTTGCTATCATAAATATAATCCATATTCAATGTTGAGCTGATCGAATATGGCGTACTGGTATAATTCGCTTTTGTGTTCCCAGGAATATAAAAACCTTCTTTCGCGAGCCAGTTTGTAATACTGTCGTTATTGAAATCCCATAACTTCTTCAACGCTTTATTGTTGGTGTATTCATCAAACACTAAAAAATATATATCCGGCTTGCTGCTGTCGGAGAGATTTTTTGAAATATATTTTTTGCAAAGTTTTTTAGAAGGATAAATAAGATTGCCATCTTTGAGATATTCAGACCCTTTGACAAAAGATGTTATTATTTCTGTGCTGACAAGACAAATCATTACCACATTCAGGAACATTATCGTCTTTGCAGAGATCTGGGTAGACCGCACGATTTTCCTAATCAGCAATATCAATATAATACAGGAAAACGGAAGAAGAAATTTATACGTGCCAAGTACAGTTTTAAACGCTATCAATTTTATTAAACTATGTATTGGCCCGAAGAATAAAAAGAAAAAACTCAATACGAATATGATTAGTGCACTTTTTGTGTTTGACGCGGTAATCCGCAAAATAATAAAATAACTAACGATCATCAGTGCATAAACTACAACTGTATATTTTATGATTTGTTTTATTAGTATGAAACCAAATATTTCGTTGTAATTATGAAGCAGGAAAAAAACAGGTAAAAGAAAAAACGCAATCAACGCTGTTTTTTTTAAGTGTTTGATGACTGGCTTTTTTTTCAAATAAATAAATTATCCTTGAACTTTTTGGGATGACCTCTTTTTTTATCGGTATAAAATATTCCCCAAAACAATTTTCAAATTCTTGTTCAGTATAGGCATGATAATTATTATTTCGCTGAATAAGCAATTTAGCTTTTTCATCTTCAGGCGGGATATATTCAATAATTAGGTATTTTATTGTCAATGCAGAAAAGCCGGCAGCCAATTTTGTGAATGGGATATTTTGTGTAATGACAAGATGATGTACAATCGCCAATGCAAGTACCAGGTCAGCATGAACTCTATTCAAAAATGAAGATCGTTCCATATTATCGAGACCAATGCCGGGCGATGGATTCGCGATATCAATTACCAACGGGAGGATATTGCTTTGGCCTTTATCACGAATATCTTTATACAATTGATTGATGCAGCTATCGTCTTTATCAGTCGCAATAACATTTATTTTTTTTTCCGCGAGGAGCCTGGCAAAAAATCCTTTGTTGCTGCCGATATCCAAAGCAGTATGAATATCTGTTTGAGCAAGCATATCATGGATCAGCTTTTCTTTTTCTTCCAAATATGCATGACCTGAAATCGTTTCATCATAATAATTATTCCAGTCAGTCTTACCGGTTTTTCTATTTAGTTTCCTGATAATATCACGAAGATGCAATAATAGCCGTTCCATTTTTTTTTGATCAAAAAGAGGATGCGGCTGTTCAGGTTTTTTATTTTTACTGATTTTATTTTGCAAGTGCACGTGCAACAACGTGCCGAGTTTCAATTTTGTTTTTTGGGGAAGGAGGGAAGCTGTCATTTCTACCGGGAAGCCATCGATATATATACTGAGCAATTCGATTGCATTAAATGAACGATAATGTGATAATAATAACGGAAAAAGAAAATGCCCGCAAAATTGCCGATAAGCGACCCATGGTTTTGACGGATCATATTTTTCAAATGAAAGCGTATCAATAAAAATCGGCTTGCCTTTATGAAATTGTATATTGAAAGCACTTGCGTCTTTGAGGATCATACCTTTCTCAATGGCTGCCATATTAATTTCGAGCGTGAGCAGTGATGCATCTTTCAACTGATCAAAGCACCATTCGTAAGGATAGCTGATCAAAGAGATTTGCTGCGGTTGTAAGGTTTTATACCAATCGGGCGACTGTGTAAAATTATTTTCAACTTCGGAATGTGCGATGATCATTTTTTTTCCAAGCAGGTCACGGTACAAACCCGACTGCATAAATATTTCATAGTTTGCAGCATACGACTTGTTTACCTGCCTGTAAAAGATTTCATCGGCCTGAAATACAAACCCGGCGGGATCCCTGAAAGATGCGGGATGATAGAGGATATTAGTCATTTATGCTATCGTTCTTTGGCGGTTCCTGTTTTTTATTTTTTGTAAAGAAAGATTTTATCTTCCACCACAGACTTTTGAAATAAAATAAAGCACCCAGGATAGCAGCTATGATAACCTGTAAGAAGTAGCTTCCACTGCCGGGATCGATATATAAAAAAATTACGCTCAAAGATACCTGAGGTTAGTTTTTGGGCTTAAGGTAAGTAAAGTTTCATAGATCAAACTGATGGTTTGCTCAATATCATTTTTATGTAGCATTTCCACAGTTGTATGCATATAACGGAGAGGTATGGAAATTAGTACAGAAGGGCAGCCATCGTTTGCATAAGCAAATGAATCGG
>Ga0207059_1003_pt1 | contig 51758 bp, 41 predicted proteins | sample Alteio_BWMinCont_32_FD_153273 | JGI IMG/M metagenome (GOLD analysis project Ga0207059, IMG submission 153273) | Enriched cells from forest soil in Barre Woods Harvard Forest LTER site, Petersham, Massachusetts, United States -... | ecosystem: Environmental > Terrestrial > Soil > Temperate forest >...
GCCGCCCTGTATTTTTTTTGCTCCAACGATAAGTCACCCAATAATAGAAAAGCCTTGTCTCGTTGAAAACTGTTAGGTATCTGTGCTTGGACAGACTTCAGTAAAAAACCAACCGCAGCAGGCTTGTCATTTTTTTCTAATTCCATTTCTGCAGCGGCATAGTAAATTATATCGCGATAGCCAGCATAAATTTCTCTTCGCGCCATTTTTTGGAGGGCTTCAATATTTTTCTGGATAAAATCTCCGCCATCAGCTTCCCGGTTTTGCCTAATTGCATTCAGCCGTGCATATACATCCATGACGGGGTCATAGGTATGCTGAATGACTTTCTCATAATAAAATTTTGCGAGGGCGCGGTTCCCTGCATGTTCGTATAATTGAGCGATAAGATATTCCCAGCGCGCTTCTTCAAGTCTTCCATCTGCATTGTCCAATGCTTTTTCAAGATGAACAGCGGCGCTATCATACATATTCTGTTTATAAAATAATAAAGCCTGTACCTCCTGGAGATCGGGTTGTAAACGGGCAGGGAATAATGGGTCATGCCCGAAAACGAAAGAAATGCATATATCAAAAAATTGTTTAAAGCATTACGCAAACAACACGGCCTTGCAGAAGAAGAGCAAGAGGGCGGCTCAAACTTTTCATTTAAAACAAATAATGCGGCAGCGCAGGATTTATTCGGGAGCGGCACAACAGGAGATTGGTATTTTAATAATTCTTCCCTGAAAGCAAAAGGGTTTAATGAATTTAAATCGAAATGGGGCAACCGGCCTAATGTCGATAACTGGTTTGTGTCGTCCATGATCGCCAGGCAAAAAATCACCACGAGCGATCAAAAGCAGGGCATAGCTACTGAAGGCAGTACCAATAACCCGCAGGTGTCGGCTGAATCATTGAATGCGGCAGCATTGCTTGCAAATGTCCCATTGACCCCGGAAAAAATGAAAAAATCCAGGGATACCGTTGAGCGTGCATTATTCACTTTGGGCAAATCGTACCAGGATTATATACCCGATTATGTTTCTGCAATTAGCGCATATGATAGCCTGTTAGAAAAATTCCCATCTACTTCATCGTTCGAAGCAACTTTATTCAACCTCTATTATTGTTATAAAAAATTGGGAGATGAAGCCAATGCGGCCAGGATGCTGCAATTGATGAAACAAAAATATCCCGATGGGCAATATCTTGGGTTGATCAATAATCCCGGCGTTGACCCGGAAAAAGAAATCAAATCAAAAGCTACGGCACAATACGAAAAAATTTATTCTGATTTTATTGAAGGGAATTTTGAACAAGCGCTCGCCGGAAAAAAACAAGCAGATAGTTTATATGGCGATAAATATTGGACATCGCAATTGCTTTATATCGAAGCTGTTTATTTTGTTCACCGCCGGGAAGATAGCCTTGCATTAAATGAACTGAGCAATATTCAAAAAAAATATCCCGGCACAGGGATCGCAGCCAAAGCAAAAAATATGTCGGAGGTTTTAAGAAAACGTAAACAGCTCGAAGAATATCTTACAAACCTAAAAGTAAACCGAGCTACTGATGATAGCACTGCAGCGGCCAATAATAATAAACCCGTTACTCCTGCAGCAAATGTGCCCGTGGTTGATAATAAGCCAAAGAACGCAACTGACAGCGCGCAAATCGTGAAGCAAAAACAAAAAGTTGATACGGTACAGGCCGTTGTTAAAAAACCAGTAGCCTTTGTATCAGCATTTGTGTATGCGCCGAAGCAATCTCACTCGGTGGTGGTGTTGTTGAATAAAGTTGACCCGGTATATGTGACTGAAACCAGGAACGCATTCAATCGCTACAATCGCGAAAATTATTATAATAAAACATTTGATATCGTAAACGTAGCATTGAATGATAGCATAAAATTAGTTGTGATCAATAGTTTTGATAGCGCTGGATCAGCAATGGAGTATATGCAGAAAGCTCAAAAAATGGCGCCGAGAGAAATTATCCCCTGGTTGCCGGCAACAAAATATTCTTTCATAATTATCAGCGATCAGAACCTGGGGATATTGCAGGAGAATAAAGATATAATTGGGTATAAGAAATTTCTTTCAAACTATTTCTCACCATGATTATCAAGATTGTTAAATATTTTTACGATCCAAGAGCATGGCCTAATCCTAAAATCTTTAACAACCGCGATAATTACGGTTTTATTATTTTCGGGTAAGATTTTTGCTACTTAGTAAGAGTCTCCCTCAATTCAATAACTATATGTCTAAAGCCGTTCGCATCTTCTGGAGAATATTTTTCTGCTGCGTGGCAGCATTCATCCTCTTTCTTGTACTCATTAATTTCGGGCTTTTTGGCACATTGCCTTCTTTGAAAGAATTAGAGAACCCTTCCATTATGCTGGCATCTGAAGTATATGCCGACGATGGCACATTGATGGGGAAATATTACAAAGACAAAAGCAACCGGAGCAATGTAGAATATAAAGACATTTCAAAAAATGCTATCAATGCTTTATTGGCAACAGAGGACAAACGTTTTTATGAACATTCCGGCATCGATGGTTGGGGAGTTATGCGCGCAATTGTAAAACTGGGCAGGGATGGTGGCGGTAGCACTATTACGCAGCAATTAGCGAAATATATGTTGGGCCAGGGATCGAGAAACAAAGTGCTGCGCATAGTTGAAAAATTGAAAGAATGGATCATTGCGATCAGGCTGGAAAGAAATTTTACCAAAGAAGAAATATTAGCGCTATATCTGAATGCAGTCCCTTTCGGCGACAATGTATATGGCATCCGGAATGCTTCCCGCACTTTTTTTCAAAAAGAACCCGACCGCCTGACCGTTGATGAAGCTGCGGTGTTGATCGGCATGCTTAGCGGGAATAATTTATATAACCCAAGAAGAAATCCTAAAGCCGCCATTGAAAGACGCAATGTCGTGATTAACCGTATGGTTGATGAAAAATTTTTGGATGCTGATGAAGCTGCAGAATTAAAATTGAAACCTATTGATCTTGACTATAAAAAGCTCGATGAAAACAATGGGCTCGCCCCTTATTTCCGTGATGTGATCCGCGATGAATTAAAAAAATGGTGCAAGGACCATAAAAATCCTGCGACTGGCGAACCATACGATTTGTACGCCGATGGTTTGCGGATATACACTACAATTAATCCGCGCATGCAATTATTAGCCGATGAAGCTGTCGCTAAACAAATGCCCGCGTTACAAAAATTAATGAATGCACAGACAAGCATAAGAAAAGGGACTATCTGGAAAGAACATGCCAATACGCTTGAATCATTTATCAGGAATAGTGATCGCTGGCAAAATTTGGAAGATGAGGGCATGAGCGCTGCTGATATCCGGAAAACTTTTGATCAGCCTGTCCCCATGAAAGTATTTGCATGGAATAGCAAGCGTGAAAAGGATACTATCATGACACCGCTGGATTCCATAAAATATCATCGCCAGATGATACAAACAGCTTTCATGGCTGTGGACCCAATGAGTGGCGCGATAAAAGCATGGGTAGGTGGGATTGATTTTAAAACATACAAATACGACCACGCAAATATTAATACAAAACGCCAGGTAGGGTCTTCCATCAAACCGCTTTTATATTCCGACGCAATTGAAGATTTCGGTTTCACGCCTGAAACTATGTGCGAAAACCAGGCGCAGAATTTCGAAGGATATGGCCTTGTACCAGCGAGAGGCCTTTGCAAAGGAGATGGCGCCGGAGTTAGCATGGCCACTGCATTGGCTTATTCGTTAAACTGTGCATCTGCTTATATTATGAAGCAGGTCACGCCAAAACGTTTTGTTGATTTCTTAAAAAATATCAATATACAATCTCCACTGGAACCATATCCATCTATTTGTCTCGGCGCAGTTAATCTATCCATGTATGAAATGCTCTGGGCCTATAGCATGTTCCCTTCCGGTGGTTTCAGTACCAAGCCTTATTATTTCTTGAGGATAGAAGATAAAAATGGCAATGTGTTAGCCAGGTTTGATACCGAGCGCAAAGAAGTGATCAGCCAGAATACTGCATACACCATGTGCCGCATGATGCAGGGGCCCGTTGATATCGGCACGGCCGCCGGCTTGCGCGAACGGTTAGGCGTAACCGAAATGGGTGGTAAAACTGGAACCACACAAAACAATACGGATGCATGGTTTATGGGTTATACGCCGCAATTGCTCGCCGGCGTATGGATCGGTTGTGACGATAATTTCATCAGGCTCGATGGTGCATTAGGCGAAGGCGGCCATGCCGCCCGGCCAATATGGGAATATTTCTTTGCAAAGGCATTTGCAGATAATACGCTCGGCCTAAATAAAAAAGCAAAATTTGTGCAGCCAGAAAATATGAAGAGCGATATGATGTACGATTATATGAACATCATTGATAAAACACCACCGCCAGGGGCAGAGGGTGATAACCAGGGCAACGGTAATGCCAATCAATACATCGATACCAGTTCTCCCAAAATACCTTTGGATTCAAAGCTTTCAGGCGATGAAGAAAAAGTATTGAAAGAAGCCACCACGGAAAAAAAAAGCAATGAAGGATCCATTAAAATAACCGTGACCGACGCTGATAAAAAACCCGCCCCGCAAAAAAAGGATGGTTTTTTTAAAAGAATATTTGGGAAGAAAGATAAATGAGGATAAGGTACAAGGCACAAGAAGTGAAGCAACCTTCTTGTGCCTTGTCTCTTGTACCTTGAACCTTGTGCCTTATTCTTTTATCCAATCATTTTTTTGCCAATCTTCCCAATTTTCTTAACTTCATTGTTTAAACATTAAATATTATGGCAAAGGTTAAATGGGTACTTGACCCTACACACTCCGAAGTACAATTTAAAATCAGGCATCTGATGATCTCCAATGTTACCGGCGAGTTTGAAAATTTTAGCACGGATGTCGAGACTGAAGATGAAGATTTCATGACAGCAAAAGTAACATTCACCGCCGATATTGATTCAATAACCACTGGCAATGAACAACGGGACCAGCATTTGAAATCACCTGATTTTTTTGATGCAGCAAATTATCCTCAATTAAAATTTGTAGCTACTAAATACGAAAATGTCGACAACGATGGTTCCTACGAGTTATATGGCAACCTGACTATACGCGATATAACAAAACAAATTAAACTGGATGTTGAATTTGGCGGCATCATCAAAGACCCATGGGGCAATACCAGGGCGGGTTTCAGCATCAACGGGAAAATCCATCGCAAAGAATATGGCCTTAAATGGGACGCCGTAACGGAAACAGGAGGCGTCGTCGTCAGTGATGAAGTTCGGCTACACATCGCCGTTGAACTAATTAAGCAGCAGTAATCCGGAAGATATAGGTCGCAAGATATGGCTTACATGATGTGATAAGATATGCATCACATGATGTAAGCCATGCTTTACATCTACACACACCAATATCTTTCATGTTTGTTCCCAACTTTTACATTTTATATTCGATATTTTACATTTTGCATTTCTCTTATCTTTGCACCCATGCATTATGTTTCTGCTGAAGGATTGGGAAAGTCATACGGAATTAAGCCTCTTTTTGATAACATTTCATTCCATATTGAAGAAGGCGATAAAATTGCGCTGGTTGCCAGGAATGGCAGCGGAAAATCAACGTTGTTAAGAATATTATCTGGTAAAGAAACCGCGGACAGCGGAACACTTTGGATACATAAGGATGTAACCGTAGCCCTCTTTGAACAAGAACCTGTTTTTATCGAAGACAAAACAATCCTTGAAAATATTTTTCATCACGATCATCCTATTATCAACGCGATAAAAAATTATGAAGCCGCAAGCGAAGAAGATGATATGGAAAAATTATCTGAAGCGCTTATCAAAATGGATGAACTGGCTGCATGGGATTTTGACTCCAAAGTAAAACAGATTTTCGGTAAACTTAATATCCATCACCTGCAGCAAACAGCCGGGACGCTTTCCGGCGGCCAGCGAAAACGAGTGGCATTAGCCAAAACTCTTATCGATATCGGCTTCGAGCATAAACATGTGCTCCTTATCATGGATGAGCCTACCAATCATCTCGATATTGATATGGTCGAATGGTTGGAACATTATCTGAACCAGGAAAAGATAACTCTGTTATTGGTTACGCATGACCGTTATTTTCTTGATGCAGTATGCAAAGAAATATGGGAATTAGATCGCAGCACGCTCTCGGTATACAAAGGCGATTATGAAAATTTCCTTGAAAAAAAATCTGCCAAACTGGAAAATGATTTGTCGAGCATCGATAAAGCAAAAAACACATACCGGAAAGAATTGGAGTGGATGCGCAAACAACCAAAAGCAAGAACAACAAAAAGTAAAAGCAGGCAGGATAATTTTTATATCATTCAATCTAAAGCAAAACAACGCATAGAAGACCAACAGGTAGAGTTACAAATAAAAATGAACCGCCTGGGCGGTAAAATTGCTGAATTAAAAAAAGTATATAAAAATTACGGTGACAAAAAAATATTGCAGGGTTTTGATTATACATTTAAAAAAGGAGAACGGTTAGGTGTGATCGGAAAAAATGCCGTCGGCAAATCGACTTTTCTAAATATTTTGCAAGGCATTGAACAGCCCGATAGTGGTAAGATCAATATTGGTGAAACCGTAATCTTTGGCAACTATTCCCAACAAGGCCTGCTGATTAAAGAAGATATGCGGCTCATAGAATTTGTAAAAAATATTGCTGAAAATTTTCCGCTCGCTAATGGAGGTTCCCTAAGTGCTTCCCAGTTCCTGCAACTATTTTTGTTCCCTCCGGATCAGCAATACACATATATTTCTCAATTAAGTGGCGGTGAAAAAAGGAGGTTACATCTGCTATCCATCCTTTTCCGTAACCCGAATTTTATGATCCTTGATGAACCGACGAACGATCTCGACTTACCTACGCTTGCTGTGCTTGAAAATTTTCTGAGCGATTACCAGGGATGCTTATTAATTGTTTCGCATGACCGTTATTTTATGGATCGGCTGGTCGATCATCTGCTGATCATGGAAGGTGATGGCATTACCAGGGATTTTCCGGGGAATTATTCGCAGTACAGAGAACAATTGAAGGAACAATCAGCAAAACCGTTGAACGATCCGGAACCACCGGCATCTGGTAATAATAATCCTACTAACGGTAATCAGCCAGTGCTAATAGAAAAAAGAAAACTTTCCTACAAAGAAAAAAAAGAGTTTGAGTCTTTAGAACAGGAAATATCCCGCCTGGAAACAGAAAAAAATTCTGCCACTGAAAAATTAAACTCCGGCAATACAGCTTTTGAAGAGTTGCAGCAACTGGCCGTGCGAATAGAAGAACTCACTTCCATACTGGATGAAAAAGAACTACGTTGGCTGCAACTGAGCGAGTTGGGAAAATAAAAAACCGGCAAATTTTTTTTATATCAGGCAAAGCACTACTTTCACGCCAATCTAATCCAAACGCCATAATCACACGCTAAAGCAGGTTTCTGCCTCTCTCACCACACAAGAATTTTTTGTTTTAACCTAAAAAAATCAACCATGAGAAAGATCTCTTTCGTTTCAGCATGTATCGTATTATTTTTTCTTTTCTTTTCCATTGTACAATATGGCTGCAATGGCCCATCACAAGCAAAAGCAGATACCGTTGCTACTATCAAAACATTGTCACATGCGGATATGGTTGCGCGTGGAAAGTATATCGTGACTGGAGCGGCTTGTAGTGATTGCCATTCACCAAAAATATTTACGAAAGACGGCCCCAGCCCTGATTCTACGAAAACATTATCAGGCCATCCTGCAGGATCGCCACAGATGCCAATCGACAAAAAAGTGTTGATACCTGGTAATTGGATATTGATCGGGCCAGACCTTACATCATTTGTAGGCCCATGGGGCATTTCCTATGCGGCAAACCTCACGCCCGATACTGCAACAGGGCTTGGTGCATGGACTGAAGATATTTTCATAAAAACTATGAGGACAGGTAAACATCTCGGACAGGAAGGTGGGCGCCCACTATTGCCACCCATGCCATGGCCTTCTATTGCACAATACACCGATGAGGACCTGAAATCTATATTTGCTTATTTACAGGCACTCCCCCCTATCGTCAATAAAGTTCCGGCGCCGGTTGTACCACCTGATGTCGCAAAAATGAAATGATTTATTGCTGATGACCCAGTGTCCTACAGCTAAGAAAAGAAAGGTCTAGGACAGATGGATCATCAATGATTCTGTTTTATATTTGAAGGAGGCCATATCATTTTAAAAAAAAATTAATGAGAAGCTTCCTGCTACTATTCTTTTCTTTGATCACTTGTATAACACATGCTCAAAAAATAAATGACCCGAAAGCATTTGCCAACTTAATTACGGAAGACGATTTAAAAAAGCATTTATATATCATTGCCGGAAAGGATTTTGAAGGCCGGGAAACCGCTACAGAAGGGCAACGCAAGGCAGCTGCCTATATTGAAAATAATTTTAAGGCACTGGGCTTGGAGCCGGGGAACAAAAATAGTTATCAGCTATTTTATCCTGTTTACCAGGATTCATTGGTTGATATGAATATCATGATAAACAATCAATCTTTTCAGCCTTATGAAGATTTTGATGCAAATATGTCGGCCAATTACAGTTGCACGCTTCTCAGCAATGAAATCGTATTTGCAAATTATGGGATCAGCGATCCTGATTACGACGATTATAAAGGGCTTGATGTAAAAGGCAAGATCGTATTGGTCCGTAGCAGTGAGCCGGTTGAACGATTGCAGGAAGAAATAAAAAAAGGAACATTTAATGCATTCGCAAAACAAGATGCAGCGCAACAGCATGGTGCTATTGCATTATTGGTGATACAGGAAAGCCTGCCAACTGAAAAAATAGATAGCAAAGGCATTATGTATCTCGATGGATATAAAAAAAGTATCCGCCTAAATACTTTTTATATCTCCGAAAAGATCGGTAAGGCGATTATGGGAGATGATTATCTAAAGCTCGCTAACGGGGACCCTAAACCGAAAACATATACCGCCAATATAAAACTGGAATACACGAAAGCAACTTCCATGCTGCAAAGCAGCGACGTGTTGGGATATCTGGAAGGTTCAGATTTGAAAGACCAATTGCTTGTCATATCCGCGCACTATGATCACCTGGGCAAAAAGGATACTGTAATTTATTATGGCGCTGATGATGATGGTTCTGGAACAGTAAGCTTAATAGAACTTGCAGCCATATTCAGCAAAGCAAAAGCAGCCGGCCAAGGCCCCAGGAGAAGTATTTTATTTCTCGCCAACTCAGGTGAAGAAAAAGGTTTATGGGGATCTGAATATTATATCGACCACCCGGCTTACCCGCTTAATCAAACAACTGCCGATCTTAATATTGATATGATTGGGCGGATCGACCCAAACAGAAAACATGGCGACTCCACCAATTATGTATATGTAGTGGGTGATAACAAATTAAGCACCGACCTGCATACGATTAATGAATCTATGAATAAAAAATATACAAAGCTCGAGCTTGATTATAAATTTAATGACCCGAAGGATCCTGACAGGATGTATTATCGTAGCGATCATTATAATTTTGCGCGCAAAGGCGTGCCGGTAATATTTTATTTTGATGGCATACATAATGACTACCACAAGCCGACGGATACACCTGATAAAATCAATTATGATATTTTCGCCAAACGTGCCAAACTAGTTTTTTATACCGCTTGGGAAATGGCTAACCGGGATGACATGATAAAACGAGATAAATCGTTGGAGTAAGGCTGTATATGCGTACCATAAATGATTTCATCATGAAAGAAAATAAAATCGTCTATAGGTGCTCGTTACTAACAGGTATTTTGCTTATTATTGCTGCATTGGCGAGAGGAATAAGCATTAATAATCTTATTATCGCTGCTGCCACAGGCGATATCAGCAAACATTATGCGGCATCGGTATTGGTGGATTGGAGTTTTTCAAGCCTGTTACTTTTTTTGATCGCGATATGGATATTGTTCCTGGCAGGCGATCTCAGAAAGCTACAGCGGCGGGCCTGGTCGCAAGCATGCCTGATCGGGCTTTCATTAACGCTATTCGGCGGCGGCTTCTGGTACAAGTACCCATCTTCTTTGCATATCCCTTTTTTCTTAGCGACAGGTTTACTATTGTTAGTGCCTTTGTTGCTATATAGCAGACAGTTTAAGCAATAAGCAATTGGCAATGTGCAATTGACAATCGGCAGCGAACAATTGCATATTGCCTATTGCTCGTTGCCAATTGCTCATCACGCTGCTTCCGTGACTGGCTTAATATAAGCCTTGCGCTCTTTGTGATATTTTGCCAGGTTGACCAGCAATACACTGGTCAATACAATAGCCAGGCCTAGCCATTGCACCGGGGTTACTTTTTCGCTTGCCAGCAATATGCCGAGAAAAACCGCCACCACCGGGTTTACATAGGCGTGCGTGCTTACTTGTGTGGCTGGCCGCACTTTTAACAGCCATGTATATGCGCTATATGCAATAAGCGAACCGAAGCTGATTAAATAAGCCAATGCGAACCACGCATCGGCACTTACCTGCTGCCAATGAAAATTTTTCCATTCACCGCTTAACCCACTGGCAGGTATAAGCGCAATACCAGCTGAAAACATTTGCCAGCCTGCATTTACAAACTGTGAATCGCCTTTGGAATAATATTTGGCATATAAGGAACCGGCACCCCATGAAGCAGCGCCGATCATTAAAATGATCAAAGAAATAATTTGTCCATGGCCTTCGCTGGAAGATAATGCGTGTATCGCATTTTCACTGAATAACAAAACAATGCCGATAAACCCGATTATCAATCCCGTGACAGTAGACTTATTACTGAAATTAGCCTGGCGATTCCTCCCATCTAAAATCACCACCCATATCGGCGAGGTCGATGCGATCACAGCTACAAATGAACTGGAGAGATATTTTTCCGACAATACCACTGCCCCATTTCCAATTATAAGTAAGAGCAGGCCGCTTACAATTGCCGGTTTGATATTCTTTATAATAAATAGTTTTTCGCCTCTGATAGCGCACCATATCAATAACAAAAGCCCCGCAATAAAAAAACGCATCGAGGCCATGAGCAGCGGCGGGATATGTTGAATCGCAACCCGGATAAAATAATACGTCGAACCCCACACCAGGTAAACAATAGTAAATGCACTTATCACCATTACCGGAGAAACATTTTTACGACTAACCATTTTCACATTCATTTTTTTGGTATCACTAATTTTTGATCTTCTTTGACAGTTTCGAGCACGATGGTTGTTTTAGTTGAAAGGATATTTGGTATTTTACTAAACTTATTACGCATGAGCCCCATCAGAGTGGTTGAATCATTGGTGCGAACTTTTACTAAATAGCAATCCTCGCCGGCGATCTGATGCACTTCCTGCACTTCCGGTATTTTCGCTAAAGCCTGGCCGGTTGTGTTACATCCCAATCCGTCAGCAGCCTTAATAAAAATAAAAGCCAATAATTTCTGATCAAAAAAATCAGGGTCAATATTGGTCGTGTATTGCGTAATGACTTTTTTTTGTTCAAGCTTTTTTACTCGTTCTAAAACAGCAGAAGGCGCCATTTCCAATTCTCTCGCCAACTCAACATTGGAAATACGTGAATTCGACTGCATCTTTTGCAATATGTGGAGGTCTGTTTTATCCAGTTCAATATCCATATTTCTTTTTTACAAAAATAATTAAAAAAGAATTTAATTTAGCAAAAATAACTAAAAACAGAATATAATTCTGAATTGTTAGCGATTTGTCGCATGAAAAAAAATCATGCAGATGATTAAATTTATTTGTGAATGGATTGTATAAGAATTGTCAATGCAAATACAGGAATGTTTGTTGCCCGAAGGTTTTCCAAAGTTTAAAACTTTGGAAAAGTTCAGTCGCGATAGCCAACGCCAGGGTGTCCTACACCTAAGTGTAGGACACCCTGAGCCTCGCATTATTGCTGCGGAGATGGGTCTGCCAGAAAAATGATCATCAAAAAAATCATATTGAATAATTGGCTTAAAATTACTACGGGTATACCCCTAAGCGATTGTTAGTAAACTCTTTACCAGCAATATCGGCGGGGCTCACATTTATTTGATTTTCTTTGTAAAAGTTGTAAATTACAACTACCCAACTTATTGTTCACCCAAAATTGCTGTATGAAAAAAGTCTCCGATATTTTCTTTCATAAAGGAAGAAAGATCACTGCCGTTTCTCCAACCACATCGGTATTGGAAGCATTGAAAATAATGGCCGATCAAAATATCGGTTCAGTAATGGTAATGGATAATCAACGATATCTTGGTATCGTTACAGAAAGAGATTATTCCAGAAAAGTAATTTTAAAAGGTAAATCTTCTACGGATACACATGTATCTGAGATCATGTCCGAAGATCTTCCCCGGGTAAACCCGACAGATACTATCGAATATTGCATGCAATTGATGTCGGATAAAAATATTCGTTACCTGCCTGTTTTTGAAAACGATGTCCTCTGCGGTATCGTTTCAATCAATGATCTTGTGCGGGAAACAATCCTGACACAGCAGGAAACAATTTCTCAATTAAAAGATTATTTACACGCGAGCATGTAGCAGGAAGATTTAGGCTGAGGGTATAGGATTAAGTGTATAAGGTAAGACATACCCTCAATCCTGGCCCTCAACCTTAATCTTTATCTTCCACTTCAATTAAATTTAACTACTTCAAAATTTGCTGCGTTTATACTTCCGAGTTGGTGAAGTTCGTCATTATCCCATCTCTCATCTGGTGAGCCACTGATATAAAGATTGCTGCCAATATCGGCGAGAATGATCCCATATTTTTTTAATGCAACCAATATCACCTGTAATCGCGGCGAGAAACCAGTGATATCAAAATCTTTTTTCAAACGTAATCTTGCGCCCATCGGCAATCCATACTGGCCGCCAGTCCCATTCACTTTGTGACGTGCCGGAGAAATATATGCTGTCTGTACATTCGACTTTGATAATGTAAAACGGATGGCGTGGTCAATTACACCACTTGCAACTTCATCGAACCTGACAAGGCCTGGAAATATAGGCAGCCCTGCTGCATCTGCCGATGTCCATCCATCTTGTCGCAATTGATTTGATTTCAAATTAAAAATTGCGCCCGATGATGCTTCCCAATGACCGGCATTCACACTTGCGTTGTATAATTCATACAAAATATCATTGTCTTTATCAACTGCAATAACATGCGCATCACCTTGCCCATTTCCTTCAATTGCTGCATTGAGCGGGATTGCATAAGGACCAGGATCACTTTCATCACCATAATTACCATCATAATTATTAGCGCGAAAAGTTACCGTGCTCTTCGATTGATTACCACATACCACTACAAATGGTATCCCAATCGGAGCGCCATCCCATAACCCACTCCCGAAATCTGCTTTTAATGGGGACGAAGAAAAATTTGCGATGATCTGATCATTGTATGGGTCTACAGGTTGATTTGAAATATCCTGGTTCCAAGGATTATCTGCAGGAAAAATCATGATATTTTCTGCATCAGCCAGTATTGCAGCGCAAGCATCGCCATTTGAAACCGGCTGTTGCGGACTGGTCGGATGTTTTGCCGATTGCTCTTTTTTACATGCAAAAAATAAAACATTGAAAAGAAGAAAAGGCAGGAAAAGCCTTTTCAAAAAAAGAAGCGTTTTTGCCATAGGGATTGAATTTTAGCCTCTATGTAGAAGAAATAATTGTGCCAAAAATCGGAAGTCGGGGGTCTGAAGTCAGAGATCTGAATCTGACTTCAGACCTCCGACTTTCGACCTCTTACCTCAGTATCTCAGCGCCACGCATTTCGCAGGAGGCGCAACCAATTATTGTGCATGAGATTGCTAATATCGGTTTCTGTATATCCGCGTTTCTTAAATAACGCAGGTATTTTTTGAATGTCGGCAATGGTTTCGATATCGTATGGACATTGTTCTTTCCCAAATGCCCCATCAAGATCAGAACCGATGCCGACATGTAATGTATTGCCTGCTAACTGGCAGATATGATCAACATGATCCATTAATTTATCGAGATTGCATCCCATGTTTTGTGGAGTTGATTTGCCGCGCACCCAATTCGGGACAATCATCCATGCATCCATTGCTGCGCCGATCACAGCACCTCGTTCAATCAATGCTTTAATTTGTTCATCACTATACTGGCGATTATGATTGACGATTGTCCGGCAATTATTATGGCTCGCCCATACAGTCCCATGAAAATTATCCAATGCCTGCCAGAATGCATCATCACATAAATGCGTTGCATCAAGGATGATATTTAATTCTTCCATTTTTTTGAGCAGGTCGAGCCCGTTTTGTTTCATCTTACCAGTCGCGTCTGTTCCATTCGCATAGCGGCCGGGGCCATAGTGCGCAGGCCCAACTGCGCGTAGCCCTAACTGATACATTCTTTCAAGATGCTGAATAGTTATGATTGAATCGGCTCCTTCCAAGCTCAAAATATATCCTATCGTTTTTTTATCAGGCTCAACATCCCCGGGCGACGCCAATAGATGTTTTTCCAATGAAGGGAGATCATTGATTTGGCGCATCTCTCCTATTTCTTCCATCGCCTTATACCAGGCAAGCTGGCCCTGTGTTTGCGCCCAGGCCTGATCAGGGGAATGCCATCCATGCAATGGATTGTCGGGGGCAACATATCGCGCAATCATTGTTGCTACAACCAGGCCGATATCTCCTTTCCGCAATTCCGGCAATGAAACAACTGCCTTACCACGATCGGGTTTATCCGACATCCCCTTTTCTCTTTCGTTAATTTCGGTTATAGGTCTCCGTAAGTCACGGTTCCACTCCATGGCGTTCATGCTGAGGTCAAGATGTGCATCTATGGTAAACATGTATCGAATCTATTTTATAAGAATTTATTTGTCGTATTAAGCTAATGCATTATTTACACATTAATCTTCCTATCTCGGGCAATAGTTTTCCATTCTCCCTGTACCCGTTTATCGCTGATCGTATATGCTCTTTCATACAAAGCAATTGTCGGGCAAATATGAAATGGCAGCCCATATAATACATCTCCTACCTGATATGAATGACCGGCGCCGGTTTCAACAACCAAATGCTCTTCACTCTGGCTGATTGCTTTCAACTCCGGGGCATTAAGAAAATAAACCCTTTTTGTAATTTCATTTTCTGCTGCCACAGATTTATGGCCGAGGTCAGTACATAATTTTGTTTTTTCCGGTAGAGAAATTATTCTTGTCACGACCAACGCAGCAGGCAGAAATTTTTGTTCGGGGCAAAGATCAAGATATCCTTTGTCCCAGTAAACAAAAGTCCCCGGGCTGCATTCAATTTTTTCTCTTTTGGAATGGATTGAAAAAGTTGGCGAGCCACCGGCAATAATAATTGGTTCTGGCAATCCTTTTTCTGTAATATCTTTTTTCAGTTTTTCAACTTCTGCAAAAACCTGATCGCATTTTTCTTTTCTTGCCTGCCAATCAATATCGCGGATATGACCGTCGTACATGTGGAGGCCGACAGGTTGTATCCCGGCAAGTTTTGAACTATCGAGATATAATTGTACAGCTTCAGCTGGGATGATGCCTGTCCGGTTTTGCCCGGCATTGATATCAATATAAACCGGGACAGTTAATTGATTTGCTGAAAAAATTTTCGCCATTTCATTCGCGGCGATTATATTATCTGTAAGACAAGAAAATTTTGTTCCCGGATATTTTTTAATCAGTGAAACAAAGCGTGAAATTTTTGGCCCGATAGGTTGATAGGCGAGTAAAACATCTTTAGCATTGCAGATGCCGAGCAGCTCCGCTTCAGCAATGGTTGCGCATTTAAATTTAGTGATGCTGGCTGCGATCATCAACCGGGCAACATCATCCGATTTATGTGTTTTGATATGCGGGCGAAGCCGGTCCACCTCTCCGATCATGTCAATTGCTGTACGAATATTTTGTTTTACCCGCTCAGGGAAAATAATTAAAGCTGGAGAATCCAGTTGATCGATATCCTCGATAGCATACCAACTATTTTCTTGCATTTTCTGCTGTGTGTTTGATTTCATACTATAAAAATCATCAGAATTCCTGATAAAAAACAGGTGCAGTTTTTGAAATTTTTACTATATCAAACATCTAACTCAAACAACGCTTCTATTTCCACAGAAATATTATTTGGCAGGGAACCCATGCCCACAGCGCTTCTTACGCCAACGCCATTGTCTTCGCCCCATATTTGCGCAAACAACTCACTGCAACCATTGATGACATAAGGATGTTTTTCAAATTCGGGAACAGCATTCACCATGCCCAATACTTTGATCACTCTTTTTATTTTATCCAGGCTCCCGATATTTGATTTGATTGTTGATAAAATGGTCAGGCCTACTTGTTTTGCTGCAAGCTTTCCCTGTTCGATATCGACATCTATACCAACTCGGCCAACCATAAGGCTTTTATCTTCTTTTACCGGGCCATGACCAGAAACGTATAAATATTTCCCATCGATAACGCAAGGTTTATATACTCCTGCAGGAATTGGTGCAGGCGGCAGGTTTATGCCTAATGCAGCAAGATTTTGTTCAGCTGTCATAATTTATTTTTGAATAAAAAAATTCAGGGCCACTACGCCAATCAACCCAAAAACGGAGATAATGCTTTCCATCACTGACCAGGACCGTATCGTTTGTTTGATACTCAAATTAAAATATTCTTTGAATAACCAGAACCCGGCATCATTCACATGAGAGAACATTAAACTTCCTGCACCAATTGATAAAACCATTAAGCTGGGATGCACATGTATTTGCGACATCATTGGTGCGATGATACCAGCAGCAGTAAGACCGGCAATTGTTGCAGACCCTATGCATACCCGTATGATCGCTGCAATCAGCCACGCCAATACTAATGGATGGACCTGCCAGCCCTGCAACACTTCTGCAATTTGCCTGCTCACGCCACTATCTGTAAGCACCTGTTTCAAAACTCCCGAACCGGCAATGATCAATAAGATCATCGATATATCTTTCACTGCATCAGTATATGCATTCATAACTGCTTTCATGCTCATGCCTGTTTTGATGCCCAATGTATAAGTGGCGATCAGTAATGATAGCAGCATCACAATCGACGGATCGGCAATAAAACCAACGATATGTTGCGCAGCAGGATTTTCCTTTACCGCAAAAGCTAAAAGGCTTGTCCCAATCAATAATATCACCGGCAACAATGCAGATAAAAAACTATTGGTTATACCGGGAAAATTATTTTTATCTGTATGTTGTGATTTAAAAATTTGCAAAGGCATTGCCGTAATGTCTTTCAAAGTTTTTGAATATAAAAGTCCTGCGATAATAATTGCCGGTATTGCCAATATCAGCCCATACAATAAAGTCGTCCCCATGTTTGCATGCAATTGCGATACTAGCGCGACCGGCGATGGATGCGGAGGCAAAAAACCATGCGTGACGGATAATGATGCAAGCATTGGCAAGCCAATATAAACTGCAGGAAATTTATATTCATATACCACGGAAAAAATAAGCGGGATCATCAATACAAAACCAACATTATAAAATAACGGGATGCCAACTACAAAACCCGTTACCATGAGCGCCCACTGTATATATTTTTTGCCAAATATTTTCATCATTACGGAAGAGATCTTTTGCGCGGCCCCACTTTCAGCCACCAATTTGCCGAGCATAGCGCCCAATGCAATAATAATAACCAACGAACCTAATGTATCGCCAATCCCTTTTTGCAAAGACTGTGTAATGCCACTCAAAGGCATGCCCAATAACAAGCCTGCAAAAATTGAAACAACGAGCAATGCTAAAAATGCATTCAATTTAACCCAGGTAATAAGCAATACTAATATGACGATGCAAAACAATACAATAAGGATGGACATGAATCAATAATTGATGAGGCGAAATATTGAGTGGCCGAATTTAAGGATAAAATATTGAAAGATGGGAATCGAACTTTTCCAAAGTCCAGCGGAGCTTTTCCAAAGTTTAAAACTTTGGAAAAGCTCGGTAGGGCTTATAAAATCCCATAAAAAAACCTGCCTGTAAATCAGGCAGGTTAAATATTATTGATATCAAATTATTTTACGTCAACCGTAATTGTCTTTGACAATTCGCCACCATAAGAACGGTGAATGCCATCAGCATATTGAAGTGTCAATTTATGTTTGCCTGGAGGAAGTGTTACCGTAGTTTCCTTTTGTGCCTTGCCGAAATGAAGATGTTTTTCATCTTTTATTACTACAGTGCCTGAAGCGAGTGAATCTTCAGCATCAATCAGCAAATGATGATGCCCGGAACCTGCAACGATCGGGCCCGCAGTATCCAGTTTAATACCTTCTACCCCAAACTCAACTTTGAAAGGAGATTTAACCGACTGGCCATCTTTCAAGTTTTTGAAAAAAACTTTTGCGCCTGCAGGGATTGCAGGAACAGGAGTAATTGCACTGGCAGTGGTATCATGATGCATGTCCATGCTGCTATCATGAGCAGCAGTTGCCGTATCGGTGGTAGCGGTTTTATCGCTGGCATTGTTGCAAGCAATCAACCCCATTAATAATACAGCAGGAATAAAATTAGTTGTTCGCATGATTGGTTTTTTAATTTTAAAGAATCAGGACCACAAGTTAATTCAATTTCAGAAGTCATGCCAAAAGCTTTTATTTTATTCTTTTACCCAGGTTATTTTTTCAGATACCGGTTTCCTTGAACCTTTTACCGACGGGATTTGCACATACCCGAGATAAAAAAAGCCCATGAGCCTATCATTTTCTTCAAGCCCGAAAAAAGATTTGGCTTCTTCATCATATGTCACGCCACCGGTACCCCAATATCCACCGATATTATAAGCGGTTGTGGACAGATAAATATTTTGTACTGCACAGGCAACAGCGGCGATCTCTTCCATCTCAGGCACAGCGGGGTTGCGTTTCATGCCCAGCGCAATGATATGCGAGCACAACAACGGGTTGCGCAATAATTTTTCATATTTATCCTGTTTGAATTTTTCTTGCGCATTTTTTTGATAGGTATCTGCCTGGAATTTAGCAAAAATTTGTAACCCCTTCCCGGTAAATACCGTAAACCGCCATGGCTCTGTAAGCTTATGCGTCGGTGCCCAATTCGCATTTTCGAGCAATTGGCGGATGATGCTTTCCGGGATTATTTTCCCGGGCACAAACTGATCGATGAAAACACTTCTCCTGGATTGTATCAGTAAATTAACGGCTGTTGCATCAAGCATGGATAATGAATTTATTTTGGGTGATGATATGGATGATTTTATTATCTCCAAGCAGACTTAAAAATTTTTCTTCATCCAATAATTTAATGTTGAAGATGTCCATGCGCCGGGGACAATGATGCGCCGAATGCTGTATAATGGATCTTTATCATCCATTTTTTCATTCAATTGAAATGCAGCAATAAAGCCTCTTTTCTTTAATTCCGGTATAGCTTCTTTATTCCATAAGCCAAACGGATATGCAAAATAGCGCATATACCTCCCTGTTATTGTCTCGAGTTGTTTGGTAGGCTTTTCAATTTGTATGACCCAATCATTGCCTTTATATTTTTTTACGTTATGATGATCCCATGTATGTGAACCGATAACATTGCCTTCATCGGATATTTCCTTTACCTGTTCCTTACTCATATAATGTGGTTTTCCGAGGGAAACTGTCATAATAAAAAAAACTCCCTTATACCCATATTTTTTCATTGCCGGGATGGCAATTTCATATTGGTCGAGGTCGGTATCATCGTAAGTCAGCATTATTGGTTTGGAAGGAAGCGGTTTGCCCTTAGTCAGATAAGCATAGAGTTGGTCGGGCAATACCGTATGATAACCGCTATCGGCCAGCATTTTTATCTGTGCAAGGAAAGCCGCGATAGGGACAATATAATTTTTTGATGTTTTAGAGTCTGTAGGCCGCCAATCACGTATCTGGTGATAGCATAAAATTGGCACTTGTTTGCGTTTAAGGATGACAGTTGCACTGATATCAGTAGCCGCAATGGTGTCATCAGTATTGGTTTTAACTTCAACAGTTTTTGAGGTGCTATCGGTTTTTGCAGTTGTTGTTTTGTTTTCCTGTGGCGAGTGGCAGGCTATTATGAGCATGCAAAGAATTAATACGGATGCCGATATTAGGTTTTTCACGATTTTTTTGCGCGAAGATAAAAGAAAGTTGTGGCTTGGCACAGCAACATCGGGCGGTATATGCGCCTGCTATAAAGAATTTGCGCTGCGAGCGGTAAATTATGTATCTTGCGTGTCATTTATTACCAATACAATTTATAATGAACACAAAAACAACAGGTACCGTAAAGTTCTTTAACGTTGACAAAGGGTTTGGTTTTATCAAGCACGACGATTCAGGTAAAGAAACTTTTGTGCACGCAAGCGGGTTGATCGATAAGGTCAAAGAAAATGATCGTGTAGAATTTGATGTACAAAACGGTAAAAAAGGCCCAAATGCAGTAAATGTGAAACTGATCCGATAAATCTGATCTTTCGCAACATTTGTAGGGTTGGTTCGCCAGCCCTTTTTTTTTGTCTGAACCGGGATTTTAGACGATTATACTGATTATCCCGAGATCCGATCAGGATAATCAGTATAATCGTCTAAAATCCCGGTTCAGACAACGACCACTCATCCTTCCATTCCACCACCGGTTTATCGCCCACAAAATGAAGAGGCAACCAGATATATCTTGAATTTTCCAGGTCGGTTTTATCCCATCTGTCGGCCATAAAAATAAATGTATTATCTCTCCCAAAAACCGGTAACACATACGTACTCTGCGCATGATACGTACTGTCTGCATCCGGCCCGAAACAAGGATTGCCCAACAATTTCCAATCTCCTAACGGATGATCTGCTTCGGCATACAAAGCTGTGTTAGGATCCCATCCTGTGCACAGAGAGCTGATGAGATAATATTTACCATTATATTTAAAAAGCGCTGGCGCTTCACGGTTAGCACCGATCAATATTCGGGTATACGTGGCCGTTGGTTCAAGGTAATCATCGGATAAGAGACATACCTGCATGGTTTTATTATTTTCCGATGAATAAATGAGATATGCTTCGTTGTCATCATCTTTGTATAGCGTCATATCTCTCGACATCTGCCCGTTCGGCCTCATGCTTTTAATATAGTGATAAGGGCCTTCTGGTTTATCACTTACTGCAACCCCGGCGCGCGCATAATTGTAATCCTGCTGATCAATATGCATCCACATCACAAACTTGCGGGTATGGCTGTTGTAAATGACTTTTGGCCGTTCAATCACTTTGCTGTAATGAAGGTCATTTGTGCTGTCGTTCATATCAGGCGCCAACGCAATGCCTTCATATTTCCAATGCAAAAGATCTTTGGAAGAATAACAGGAAATGCCGGATACATTTACCCGGTAATCTTCCCAGGAAGTAACACCAGGCACTCTCCAGGTTTTACCTTTTTTTATTTCACCGAACCAGTAATACACATGATTGAAATATAAAAAGCCCCCCCCATGCGCATTGATCGGGTTGCCGCTGACATCATCCCATATTTTACCAGGTTTTATCTTAGTCGCATCCTGCTGGGCAAAAGAAAAAATAAAACAGTTAACCAGGAATACGCTTATATAAAATCTTTTTTTCATGGAGGGAAGTTCGTTAAAATCAGGACACGAATTCGTGTAATCGCTTTATAAAATTGCATACCTTCATTACAAACCAAATATCAATTATGCGCCTAACTATTTTTCTTGCCATCTTTTTAATATCGGTTAGTGGTTTTTCACAGGATTATTTTATGTTCGTAGGTACTTATACCTCGGGCCAAAGCAAAGGCATCTATGTTTATCGTTTCAATACTACTACCGGGGATGCGTCGCTATTGAGTACGATGGAATCAAAAAACCCATCTTATCTTACGATATCGCCGGGGGGAAAATATGTGTACGCTGTAAATGAAACAGGAGACACAGGCGAAGTAAGTTCATTTTCATTTGACCGGGGAACTGGCCAACTTCATTTTATTAATAAGCAATCCAGCGGTGGTGCAGACCCTTGTTATATTTCAGAAGATAAAACCGGCAAATGGGTTTTTGTTGCCAATTATAGCAGTGGCAGCCTTTCTGCATTGCCTGTAAATGCAGATGGTTCGTTGCAACCGCTTTCGCAAATCATTCAACATACCGGAAGTGGCGCAAATAAAGAACGGCAGGAAAAAGCGCATGTGCATTCAACTGTGCTATCTCCTGACCAGCATTTTTTATTTGCTGCTGATTTGGGGTTAGACAAAGAATCTGTTTATCATATCAGCCCCGAAAAAAAACAACCCTTATCAGGAATAAAAGATTCTGCTGTTACTGTAGATCCAGGCAGCGGCCCGCGCCATTTTGTATTTCATCCTACTAAACCTTATGCTTACCTGATCGATGAATTATCGGGGACAGTAGAAGCGTTTACATATAACAGTAATACCGGAGGATTAAAACATGTTCAACGCATAAGCAGCCATCCGCAAAATTATAAAGGCGAGATTGGCAGTGCAGATATTCATATCTCACCAAATGGCAAATTCTTGTATGCGTCCAACCGTGGCGATGCTAACAGTATTGCTATTTATTCAATTGACGATTCCGGCAAGCTCCATATCAAAGGGTTTGAGCCTGTGCTTGGGCTAATACCACGCAATTTTATTATTGACCCAAAAGGGCACTTCCTGTTGGTAGCAAATCAAAAATCGGATAATGTCGTGATTTTTGCCATCAACCAACAAACCGGTTTACTAAAATCGACAGGCAAACAAATTAAGATCCCAAATCCTGTTTGTTTGAAGATGTTGAAAATGTGACCAGGATTTTAAGCGATTATTCTGATTGAACTGATCGGATTTCAGGATAATCAGCATAATCGTTTTAAATCCCGGTCCAGAAACCAACGCACCGTGACAAAAAAAGACTATGATGCCGTAGTAATAGGATCGGGCCCAAATGGCCTGTCAGCCGCAATCGTATTGCAACAGGCAGGCCTGTCGGTACTATTGCTCGAGAGCAAGCCAACGATTGGTGGCGGGCTGCGCACAGCAGCGCTTACACTTCCGGGTTATTCGCATGATATCTGTTCCGCCATTCACCCCTTTGCAGTTTTTTCTTCTTTTTTCAGATCATTGCCATTGGAATTGCATGGCCTCGAATATATTTATCCGCCGATAGCAGCCGCACATCCGTTTGACGATGGGACCGCTGCTGTATTGGAGAAATCCGTTGAACAAACGGCATTGTCGCTCGGGCAAGATGACCGATCTTATCAACGATTGATTCAACCGTTGCTAAAAGACTGGGACAAAATATCTCCTTTTATTTTGCAACCTTTTTCTTTTCCCGCTCATCCATTGGCGTTAGCAAGATTTGGGTTGAATGGCATTTTGCCGATCAGCAAACTCGTCAAAAAATATTTTCACTCCATGCAGGGAAAAGGATTTATGGCAGGAATGGCAGCGCATGCGGTGCAACCTTTTACCAATATCGCTACTGCTGCCATCGCGCTTGTATTTAATTTGCTTGGTCACGATAGAGGTTGGCCGATGGCAAAAGGCGGCTCACAGCAAATTGCAAATGCATTGGGTTCATACTTTCTCAGTCTCGGTGGAAAGATTGAAACAAATTTCACCGTAAATTCTCTCGACCAGCTTCCGTCTGCACATGCAATTCTGCTCGACATCACACCGAAGCAGTTAATTCAGATTGCGGGATATAAACTATCGCCCATGTATATGCGACAAATGAAAAACTACCGGTATGGGTCAGGTGTTTTCAAAGTCGACTGGGCACTTGATGCGCCAATACCCTTTACGGCTGCGGGTTGCAGCCAGGCTGGCACTGTCCATATTGGCAATAGCTATGAAGAAATTGCTGATGGCGAACAGGCAATATGGGATGGCAAACATCCTGAAAAACCTTTTGTATTGTTAGCCCAGCAAAGTTTGTTTGACCCAACACGCGCGCCTGTGGGCAAGCATACTGCATGGGCATACTGCCATGTGCCCAGTGGGTCGGATATTGATATGACAGCAACTATTGAAAAACAAGTGGAGCGGTTTGCTCCTGGTTTCAGGGAACTCATCCTCGCCAGGCATGTCATGAATAGCCATGATCTGGAAATATATAACCCGAATTATATTGGCGGTGATATAGGTGGTGGCGTGCAGGATATCGGGCAGCTTTTTACAAGGCCGGCATTGCGGTTTTCTCCTTATCGCACATCGGCAAAAGGAATTTATTTATGTTCATCCTCAACACCACCTGGTGGTGGCGTACATGGCATGTGCGGTTATCATGCTGCGAAAAGGGCATTGAAAGATATTTTTAATCATCGGTCCTGATACTGTCGCAGCAGATTTTTATTTACATTTATTACGTGAGTACTATTTAAGAGCTACTGCCCATCTCAACTATCTAAATTCAACTTCCATGCAATCATCCCAGCAACAATGGAGCTCAATTCAAAAAATTCTATTCCGGTTTTTTTGTTGTTTCTTTTTTATTTACATATTCCCGTTCCCGTTAGATTCAATTCCATTTACTACAGAAATCAGTTTAATAAGCACAAAACTCACTGCCTGGTATTTTGCAATTTTTGAAGCGTATACCAATTTTTGGCATAAGGTCATTCCATGGGTCGGGCAACATATTTTGCATCTTAAAAAACCGATAACCATATTCAGCAATGGTAGTGGCGATACCACGTATGATTATGTGCAATTACTCACTTATTTTTTTCTCGCTTTGCTGGCAACAATACTATGGACAAGTATAGACCGTAATAGGAAGAGCTATAACACAATTTATTTTTGGCTACGTGTATGGGTCAGGTATTATCTCGTTGCTATCTTTCTGATTTATGGGTTTATCAAAATATTCCATCTGCAAATGCCTTCACCATTCTTGTCGCAATTGGTCCAGCCCTTTGGCGACAAATCGCCTATGGGACTGGCATGGTCCTTTGTTGGATATTCAAAGGCTTTCAGCGCGTTTACTGGTTGGGGCGAAGTAATTGCGGGCCTATTTATTTTTTTCCGTCGCACAGCAACACTGGGCGCTCTTGCCGGGATAATCGTCATGGGAAATATTGTTGCGATAAATTTTTGTTATGATGTGCCGGTAAAATTATTCTCATCCATGTTATGGATTATGTGTGTGTGTTTAGTCGTTCCAGACATTGACCGCCTCATAAAAATATTTTTCTTAAACAAATCGACCCAACCGGTTGATATCAGTTTCAAATTGAATAAAAAATGGCAACGGGTAACCAGGCTGATATTAAAATGGACATTTATACTATACAGCCTTTACAGCAATATTTCACAGAATATAAAATCGCAGAAAGAATATGGAGATGCCATGCCAAAAATAAATTTATATGGCATATATAATACGGTAACGGTTATGCGAAATCATGACACCCTTCCGCCACTCGATACAGATACAACCCGATGGAAACAATTGATCGTACAATTTGAAAAGTATTCGATGGTAAAAATGATGAACGACAGCTTCCGCGTTTATAATTTTATTATTGACACGGTTTCAAAAAAAGCAACGGTTTATCCGACCTCCGATACACTTAACAAATCAATTTTCAATTACCAGTCAGATGCTGTTTATTTAACCTTAACAGGCAAGATTAAAAAAGATTCCATATACATGCGCTTCAAAAAAATTGATATCAACTCTTTTAGATTGCTTAGCAGAGGGTTTAATTGGATTAATGAATATCCATATAATAGATGAGGGGAAATGCAGAATATAGAATATCGAATGTAAAATGTAAAAGTTGGATGTAACTGTTTTTGTCTTTTATATTTAAAAATTCTTTGTTTTAAGCAACCAAAGTTACATCCAACTTTTACATTTTACATTCGATATTCTATATTCTGCATTTCGCCGGCCTTATTTCTCATTATTTACTCTTCATTCCATTCGAAAGACCAGCCAACGTAAACGCTCCTACTGCCATGACTAAATCGCGGACTGCTATATCAAAAAAATGGCCGCCGAAAATTAGGGTCAGGGCAATAGCTATTAGCCAGGCCATAACGATATACGCACCGATGACCGTTCGGAGAAAGACAAGGATGCCGGCAATGATTTCGATAATGCCGATTATTTTCATAAAGACTGTAGCATCGAAAGGAAGTGCTGATTTTATGCCGGGGCTCAAATAAAACTGCCAATCAGTTAAGAGGTTGGTAAATTTGTCAAGGCCAGCCACGATCGGCACAATACCATATGTAAATTTCAATATCCGTTGAAGTTGAATTGTTGTTGCCATACTATTATGTTTTGAGTTAAAAATTGAAACTGTTGTATAAAGTTGTAGTATATGGAGAGAGGAGAAAGTAAAAGGTTACAAGGACATAGAACCATGATTAGCATGATTGGAAGGGATTAATAGGAAATGCGCCTCATCGTAATAGTAAATTCTTTCCCAATAAATTTTCCTATTAATCCCTTCCAATCATGCTAATCATGGTTCTTGGTTCTCCCTTGTAACCTTTTCCCTACTTCTCGCTCTAATAATCATCAAAAAATTAATTTTTTTATAGTATGGGCGAGTTTCCGGATGCAGAAGTCATACGCAAAGTCCTTGCGGGGCAAAAGAATTTATTTGAATTATTATTACGTAAGTATAACCAACGCTTATACCGGATTGGCATGTCGATCGTCCATGATAGCATGGAAGTAGAAGACATCATGCAAACAGTATATATCAAAGCGTATGAAAACCTTTCCACACTTATCAATCCTGCTTTTTTTGGGACTTGGGTAACAAAAATATTTATTCATGAAAGCCTTTTACAACTAAAAAGAAAGCAACGGATGACGGGCATAACAGAAAATAATATTACCAATACTACAATAAATACTATGCGTACTCCAATACATATCGTCATGAATAAAGAACTGGGGAAAGCGCTCGAAGATGCATTGCTGCAACTGCCGGAAAAATACAGGATCGTTTTTGTATTGCGCGAAATGGAAGGGATGAATGTTGCAGAAACAGTAGAAACACTAGGTATCACAGAAGCTAATGTGAAGGTCAGGTTAAACCGCTCGAAAGCATTCCTGAGAGACCAACTCAGCAGCTATTATAAAAATAACCAGGTCTTTCATTTTCATCTCACCCGTTGCGACCGGATCGTGAATAATGTGTTTAATCAGTTAGGGTTGCGGGGGAAATGTGGAATGTAGAATGTAGAATATAGAATAAGGAATGTAAAATGTAAAAGGGGTTTATAAATTTCTTACTTCAGCCAACTTATAAACCCCTTTTACATTTTACATTCCTTATTCTATATTCTACATTTCTTATGCAATCTCAACCTTCGCCGCTTCCCACCCAATCATTGCCATTTTTCTTGGGGCGCCCCAACGATATTCGCCAATGCCACCGAGGTTTTTAATTACACGATGACAGGGGATGATAAAACCAACGGGGTTACTGCCGATAGCACTGCCTACTGCACGTTGCGCCTTTGGTTGCTCGATGGTCTTGGCGATAGTTGTATAAGAAGATAAATGTCCTTCGGGGATGCGCAGCAATGCTTCCCATACTTTTATTTGAAATGGAGTTCCCCGTAAATGCAATTTAATTTTATCAGCTTGGCTGAAATCATTATCAAAAAATTTCTGCACCAGTTCATGATGATGATCTTCTCCTTCAAAAATTTTTGCATTTGGCCAAAGCGATTTTAATTCATCTTCAACTGACGCGGCAGATTTTTCGAAAAACAACAGGTTACAAATACCAACAGCAGTAGATGCTACGAGATAATTGCCAAACCTGCATTCATGCAGGCTATATTGAATAGACAAATTTTTGCCGCCATTTTTATATTCACCGGGCGTCATACCTTCGATGTTCACAAATAAATCATGCAACCTGCCCGTGCCTGATAATCCCGTTTCATATGCAGCATCGTATACGGAATTACCATCCTGTTTTAAAATTTTCTTCGCATGTTCAACACTGATATATTGCAAAAATTTTTTTGGGCTGATCCCTGCCCAATCAGTAAACAATCGCTGAAAATGAAAAGGGCTAACATGAATCTTGCCAGCGATAGCATCCAGGCTGGGTTGTTCCTGCATATTTTCTTTTATATATTGAAGCGCTTCTGCTATCCTATAATAATCGTGCATATGTTTGAATTTATACAGCAAAGCTAATATGTGCAGCATGCTGGGGCAACCCGGATATTGCTGTTTTTGGAAAGGTTAAAGGCAAAGGGAAAAGGCCAAGGGTTGAGGGCATGAGGTATGGCGTTCTAAAAAATAAAATTTTTCATTATTCGATATTAAAAATTTAGAAGGCCATACCTCATGCCCTCAACCCTTGGCCTTTTCCCTTTGCCCTTCCTCTCACACTTTCTCCTCCAGCCAAACCACTTTCAATTCAGCCTGATGAGGCTGGCCGATAATATGTCTGTATAGTTCGGGCCGCCTTGCTCTTTTATATCGATGGCCACCGGCTTGTATAAGTTTTTCGGGCGTGATGGTTGCTGTGACAAAATCGTTGCCTAATGTTTTACATTCAGCAATGATATCGCCGAAGGGGTCAATAATTGTTGAATTGCCATTTTTTAATTGATCATCGTCCATGCCAATAGGATTTGAGAACACAACATACATCGCATTATCGTATGCTCTTGCAGGCAACCATTTCATCAGCCATTCACGGCCCTTCATCCCGTTAAATTCCAGTCGTAATGAAGTCGGGTCGTTTTCACGGTTCTCCCAAAGCCTGCTATCAACAAAACCTGCGCCGGGCCGTGAAGACGGCGTACACATGGTAACATGCGGCATGAAAATAATATCAGCGCCTAATAAATTTGTAGCCCGTACATTTTCTATCACATTATTATCATAGCAAATGAGGATCCCGCATTTCCATCCATACAATTCAAACACACAATAACTATCACCGGCAGATAAATATGGATTGATAAACGGGTGCAGCTTTCTATATTTAGCGATCAATCCTTTTTTATTTACGCATACATAAGTATTGTAAATATTATCCTCTTTATCTTTTTCAAAAAGACCGGCCAAAATTGTGATGTTATTTTTTTTTGCAATGCCGATCAGTTGCTGAATACTTTCTCCATCAGGCAAATATTCTGCTATATCAAGCATTTGATCTTTGGAAAGATTTCTCGCGAATGTATAGCCCGTAATCGAACACTCATGAAATGCGATCAGCTTTGAGCCGACAGCTGCAGCTTTTGCTGATAGGTCATCGATCACTCCAAGATTATATTTCTTATCGCCGCTTTTATTTTCAAATTGAGCGGTTGATATTTTCATTTTATCCATAATTATTTTTTTAAACTGTTCACCATTAATAATAAGACGCCAGTTGTTACACAAATATCAGCGAAATTAAATATGCCGGTACGCAGGTTCACGATCCCGAGGTTCATGAAATCAATAACATGCCGGTCGTATAGAATCCTGTCAACAATATTTCCAACACCGCCGGAAAAAATAAAAGCAAATGGCAGCAGCTCGAAAAAATTTACATCTTTCGCTTTACTGACCGCATACACAAAAAAACCTGATAAGAACAATAAAGGGAAAATGCTCAATGCCCAAAAGCTGACTGCATGCGGCCAATTTTCTCCAAAACTTAAAAATGCGCCGGTGTTCTCAACATATTCCAGCCTCACCGTATTGTGAAAATACGACTGGGCCGGTTTGTCCTTTAAATGCAATTTGGCAAAACCCTTTGTTGCCCGGTCGCAACCAATGCAGACAAAACATACCAGGCAAAAAGCAACTATTTTATTTTTTGTTTTCATGATCATTTTTTGTGATCATATTTAAATATCACAAACTATTATCAAAATTAACCTCTTTGCTACAGCTTAAAAATTTAATACCGTTTATAATTTTCTTATCGCAAATCAAATAAAATTATTCCAGATTATATCGCTTTCGGCTAACTTTAACGAATACCATTCCCCTTAATAATTTATTGATATGAAAAAATTAAAATGGCTACTAATACTGAGCATACCTTTTTGCAGCTATGCACAACCCGGCGATTTGATATCGATAGGCAGGAAAGATTCATTGCATTCATCGATGTTGAAAGAAACAAGGCCTTATTTTGTTAGGCTCCCGGCCAATTATAACAGTACCAATTTTTCCAAAGAAAAATATCCGGTATTATATTTATTGGATGGCGACGCGCATTTTAATTCTGTTAGCGGTTTAGTGGAAATCCTTGGTGGCGGCATCAATGGCACGCACGTAATACCGGATATGATTGTTATTGCCATTCCGAATACCGACAGGACAAGAGACCTCACGCCTACACATACCAATCTCGATAACGCCGGAAAGCCGCAGGATTTTCTTAAAACAAGTGGCGGCGGCAATAATTTTTTACACTTTATCAAAGATGAGCTCATCCCGCATATCGATTCTGTTTATCGTACTATGCCTTACCGCGTTTTCGTGGGTCATTCTTTTGGCGGTATAACGGTCATCAATGCCCTATATTCGATGCCCGAAACATTCAATGCCTATATTGCTATCGACCCGAGTTTGTGGTGGGACCATCATGTATTACTGGATAAAGCGCAAACTTATTTTCAGCACGCAAACCTGAAAGGCAAATCGCTGTATGTTGGGCAAGCCAATACATTGGTGACAGGCGATACATCGGTGAACGAACATTTTGAATCGATTAAATCATTTGCCACATTACTGGAAACGCGCAATCAATCGGGTTTGAAATGGAAATATGATTATTATCCGGATGATGACCACGGCTCTGTCCCATTTATTTCAGAATATGAAGGGTTAAGATTTATTTTCAAAGATTATCATATCAGAGGGCCTGAAATAGCATTGCACCCGGAAAAATTAAAAGAACAATTCGATAAATTTTCAGCAGAGACCAATGTAAAATTTATGCCGCCCGAAAACATGATCAATGGTTTTGGGTATAATATGATGAACAATAAATTGTATGATGCAGCTTTACAATATTTCCAGATGAATATTGATTACTACCCACAAAGTGCAAATGTATATGATAGCATGGGCGAACTATGGATGAACAAAGGCGATACAAAAAAAGCGATCGAATACTACCAAAAATCTTTACAGCTCGACCCGACAAATGATAATGCGAAACAGATGATTGGTAAGATGAAGGAGAAGAAATAAGGGAGGAATGTAGAATATAAAATATCGAATGTAAAATATCGAATGTAAAATGTAAAGGGGGTTTATAAGTTTTTTACTTCGGCCAACTTATAAACCCCCTTTACATTTTACATTCGATATTTTATATCCTACATTTCTCCAGCGCAATCAAATCCTTCCGAATATCATTCTTATTCCAATGCCGATGAATAGACAACGCTGCTCCCAGCGCTGTTGATTGTGGGACGGAGGCAGCATATACTTCGATGCCCGGGAATGCATCGGCGAGCAAATGCATAAAGATTTTGTTTTTGCTAAATCCGCCATCAACAAATATCCGCTTAACATCGGTTCCATTTATAACAAGTGTGGTGGATCGTATCTGGCGATCGGTTAATTCAAGCATGAATGCATGATATGCTTGTTCATAAGTAGAAAAAGATGATAAGTTTTGTAGGCTATATTGATGGCGAGCAGCCCGCAAGTCATCAAGCATGCCAATATCCAATTTCACATTTTCATAATGATCGGGAGCAGTATGAAAATGATCGGCCATACGCCTGGCATGCTGTTCATGTTCATATCCTGCAAATAACCTGGATGCTTTTACCGGTTTTCCCTGGTAACTGAGATAACATAAACAATCCTGCGCTAATTCTTCATCAGTTAATGGGAGATGATTGAAAGGGTTCAGGCTGATACACCAGGTACCGGTTGATATCAGAACAAATGGTTCATGGAAAGAAGCAATATATGGGATCAATGCCGCAGAACTATCGTGCAAACCGGTCCCAACAGGCAGTTGAATATTTCTGGAAACCGGGTCGCTGGCCGTATATGTCCCAACAGGTTCATCACAGCGATGTATAGCCGCAAATTTATTCAGCATATTTTCCTTAAGCACCCACGCATGATATTCATTTCTTTCAAAATCCCAAAGATGTGTATGACAACCGACACTGCTGATATCAGTCGTTAATTTTTTTGAAACAAGAAAACTGAGGTATTGAGGCAGGTGCAACGAATATTTTATTTTTCCGAAGATTTCCGGCTTTTCATATTTCAACCGGTAAAGTTGCAAACCTGAATTTAAACTTCCCAATATAGGCGATGCGGTTTGTCTTGCAAGCAGGGCTTCTCCTCCATATTTATTATAAAATTGCACTTTTAGATCAGCAGGATATGGTTTCAAATAATTATAAAGTGCTGTGATGGGTTTATGATGTTCATCAAGATGGACAAAACTTGCTCCATACGCCGCAAAATTGATCGCTTTTAAATCATACCGTGTATTTGACAATACCGATTGGAGAGATTGTGTCAGCCATGCTGTCAATGCATTTACATCTTCACAAGGGAATCCATCTTCATCAACAGTCTCGCGCAATTGTTTGTTTTCTTCATGTAGCAATTGATATTGCTCATTGAACAACATTATTTTTTTATTGGTTTTGCCAACGTCGAATATTGCGATGGAAGGAATCATAATAATGTGGAAATGTGAAAATATTGGAATATTCAAATGTGGAAATGTGGGAAATTGGATGGGCCGCAGATTTGTTATGATGGTTATGATTTTCACGGATAAATCATAACCATCCGTGTCATCCGTGTTCTATTTTCCAATTTCCTTAACGAATTTCCACATTTCCCACATTCTCACATTTCCACATTTGTATTTCATCAAAGCCCGGTCGCAACTGTTTTCGAGCCACGATCTTTTATTAATTGCTGGCGCACTTTTTCAGATCGGTAAAATGCCAAAGGGTCCAAGGTGCCGCCGATACGCAATCTCGCTTCAGCAACTAAGGCACGCACATCCGTGCGAAAACTATTTTGCAAGATTTCCTGTGCTGTCACCACATCATTATTTTGCTGCGCTTCTGTAAGTTTTTTTCGGTCGATCAATAAAGCCTGTGCATAGCTGATCATGATCGCTTCGACCGACTGAAGCAAATCTTCCAGCGGATCTTTTACATTATGCGAAGCATCGATCATCCAGCCCAGATCATTTGCATGATTCATATGCCGGGCATCCATCCCTTCTACCAGTTCATTAAAAATTAAAAAAAGTTGGTATGGTTTGATGCTACCGACTGTTAAATCATCATCCCCATATTTTGAATCATTGAAATGAAAACCGCCGAGCTTTCCTTCCATCAATAATAAAGCTACGATCTGTTCGATATTTGCGTTAGGTAGGTGATGGCCGAGGTCAACTAACGTATATGCCTGTTCGCCAAGTTTTGTTGCATAGAGCAGGGATTGACCCCAATCGCCGACAGAAGTCGAGTAAAAATTAGGCTCATACGCTTTGTATTCGATAAACATTTTCCAATTTGCCGGCAGGGCTTCATATACCTGCTGCAAACTCTCCAGTGTATGTTGAAATGCTTTCCTGAAATTTAATTGCCCCGGGAAACAGGAGCCATCACTTAGCCAGACAGTCAACGAAGTTGATCCCAGTTCCACTCCATATCGAATCACTTCCAGGTTATGTTCCACCGATTGTTTGCGAACAGCGCTGTCGACATGTTGCATCGAGCCAAATTTATAACTCAATGGTTGATCGGGTTGATCCTGGAATGTATTTGAGTTCATCGCATCAAAACGAAGCCCATGTTGTGCAGCCAGCGCTCTCGCATCAGCGGCATTGGATGGGATGTCCCATGGGATATGCAGGGATATTGCGCCGCTGGAACGGTTCAAGGCATGCAACAATCCAACATCTTCTATTTTTTCTTCGAGGTTGCGCGGTTCACCGCCAATACTAAAGCGACCGAATCTTGTTCCGCCCGCGCCCAGTGCCCAGCTTGGGATCGCAACCTGGAAATGCATCAACTGTTGTAACAGGTCTTCGATATTTTTAATACCCACAGCAATAAAATCATATTTCTCCTGGTGAAGTTTTAATAAGGATTGATTATGCGCTTGTATTTTATGTTTTTCTATTTGCATATATTTTTTATATGGTCAGTTGTGAGTTGTGAGTGATGAATCACGAGCTGTGTAATGTTGTTTTTAAAATGCAAGTTATTATTTCCGCGACTCACAACTCACAAGATCCCTCATCGCACAAAAGCCATCGCCACTCCGCCGTCAACATTTAATACATTACCGGTTGATTTATTTAACAGGCCGCTCACAAAAACAAAACATGCATTAGCAATATCTTCGGGTAAAATAATTTCATTCAGTAATGTGCGTTTTGCATAGTAAGCGGGTAATTCTTCGACTGTAACAGCATATGCTTTTGCGCGGCCTTCGGCCCAGGCACCGGACCATATTTTACTATCGGCGATCACCGCATCGGGGTTCACCACATTCACTCGTATTTTATCTTTCCCAAGCTCTGCTGCATTCAATCGGCTTAAATGTAATTGCGCCGCTTTCGCCGATCCGTAAGCAGCATTGTTTGGGCCGCTCACTAATGCATTCTTGCTGACAATATTCAACAAATCACCGCCCATATTTTGTTTGCGCATGATTTCGACGGCTTGTTGGGTGACTAAAAATTGTCCTTTTACAAGGACATCATACAAAATATCCCAATCTTTTTCGGTATGCTCCTCCAGTGATTTGGATATGGACAGGCCGGCACAATTCACGATAATATCTACACCTCCAAATGCGCGTGCAGCTGTTTGAAAAGTTTTACGGATAGTTTCCGTTTGGGTAACATCCAATTCATCGGCAGCAAAAATATCTTTTCCATATTGTTTTTGAAATTCCTGTTTTGCATTGTCGAGCCTTTGTGCATCGTTGTCATTGATCATTACGCAAGCACCTTCATCAGCAAATTTCTTTGCAATTGCTTTTCCAATGCCGCCTGCGCTACCAGTTATCAGCGCAATTTTTCCTGACAATGGTTTTGGTTTTGGCATGCGTTGCAATTTGGCTTCTTCGAGCAACCAATATTCGATATTGAATGCTTCCTGCCTCGGCAATGATGTGTATGAAGAAATTGCTTCAGCTCCTTTCATCACATTTATTGCATTGATATAAAATTCTGCGGCTACGCGCGCAGTCTGTTTATCTTTTGCAAAAGTGAACATGCCAAGGCCCGGATATAAAATCACAACCGGGTTAGGGTCGCGCATCGCAGGGCTATCGGGATGTTTGCATTGATTATAATAAGCCGTATATAACTCGCGATATTGTTCAAACTGCGGCGATAATTTTTTTATGATAGCAACGGTATCATTTAAATTTTCATCTGCTGACAGACCCAATACCAGCGGGCTGATTTTTGTGCGAAGAAAATGATCCGGGCAACTTGTCCCCATGGGTGCGAGCCTTGCGAGATCATGTGAATTAATAAATTCAAGCACTCGTTCATCATCGGTAAAATGTCCGATCATCGAGGTTGTGCTCGGTGCAGGCGCATGTGAATTGGCGTATAAACCTCTTAATACAGGAGCGATGGCCGCGGCTTTTTGTAAACGCTCTGCCGCTGGTAAGGATTGAATTTTAGCGCCTCCAAAAATGGCTTTATTTTTTTTGATATGTTCTTCAAGATATGCTGCGCAACGTTCGATGACTTCGAGTGTGTTGACATAACTTTCATAAGCCGTATCGCCCCATGTAAATAATCCATGTGAACCAAGCATGATGCCTCGTATGCCTGGATTTTCGTCAAGACATTTTTTTAATTTCAATCCAAGATCAAAACCGGGACGTTGCCATTCAACCCAACCGATTGTCCCATTAAATAATTCTTTCGTAATTTTTTTCCCATCTTTCGCAGCTGCAATAGCAATGGCAGCATCCGGATGAAGATGATCGATATGTCTGAATGGGAGAAAAGCATGTAAAGCTGTATCTATCGAAGGCGCTTTGGAATGAATATCAAACAGGCAATAATTAAAAAGCTCAACCATTTCATCTTCATGTTCAATGCCGCGATAAATATTTTTCAGATTATTTAGGCGATCAAGATATAATGCGGCGAGGCCATTCTTTCTTAAAGTCCCCAGGTCACCACCGGAACCTTTTACCCACATCACTGCTGTATCCTTACCGTTGAGCGGATCCCTGGCGATTGCTTTGCATGAAGTATTCCCTCCACCGTAATTGGTTAACCGAAGATCGGCGCCCAACAGGTTGGAGCGATATATAAGCAGCCCTACTTCATCGCCGGCGAGCGATGCTGCTTTTGCATCATCCCATAAATAGCTTGCATGTTTGAATTGATTGATGATTGCGGACATGATTAAAAAAATATTTTTGATTTTTTGTGTTTAATTAATTTGAGGGAGCAGCGCCCTGATCATTTCAAAGAATTGCCTATCCCAACAACTATCACGGATAAAAGAATAGTCGCTATCCCAATTGTAATTGTCGTCTTTGTTTTGCTGCTGACCGCCTTCCATTCTTTTAACATGATGCCCCAAAAATTTGCGACCAATATTATAAATGCCATGTGCAATATCCATGAGCTGGCACCATTGCCAAGTTTGCTTTCTCCCATACCATAAAAGAAAAATTGTAAAAACCAGGTTGTGCCTGCCAATGCGGAGAACAAATAATTTTTTGAAAGTGGCTTGCTCTGATTTATATAATCGCCAAATGTCTTGTTACGTATATTTAAAATCATGCACCAAATAAAATTTGTCGTCAGGCCTCCCCATAACAACACGACATAAGTCACATTATTTTGATACAATGGGTTCATGCCGGCTGCTACTGCAGCGGTGGCCATCGGCTTGCCTGCTTCGATGCCGAAATTAAAACAGGCGCTCATGATACCTGAAAAAATAGCAACGGCCAATCCTTTGGCCAGGTTAAATTCTTCGACTGTTTTTTTCTTTTCGGCTTCAGATAATTCTTTTTCTTTTAAGAGACCGGCTTTGCCACAGATATAAATTCCGAGCAGACAAATAATAACTCCAATGAGAACAATTCGTCCCCATGTTGTCGTTAACAGATCGTGCAAAGTTGTTTTACCTGGCTTTGGAAAAAAATCATAATAAATAGACGGTACCAATGCACCAAATGCGGAACAGAAACCTAATACCACGGAATTGCCAAGCGACATGCCCAGGTATCGAACGCCAAGTCCATACGTTAGGCCACCAAAACCCCAGAGCACACCAAAAAAAATTGTATATCCGATCGTCGTGGATGATGTGGCTTTGATGATTTCAGAAAATCCTGGGACAGTAAGCCATGCCGCCAACGGCGGCACAATCAACCATGAAAATAAACCGCCGATGATCCAATAATTTTCCCAATGCCAACCTTTCACTTTTTTATAGGGCATATAAAAACTACCGGATGCAAACCCGCCAATAAAATGGAATATGACACCTAAAATTACCTGCATATGGAAGGGTGTCCTACACTTAGGTGTAGGACACCTGGAGTATTATTTGTTTACGATAAAATGATACTTGCCGGAACCAACATTCAATATTGCATATCCATTATCATTGCCTTCAACTTTTATATCTTTTGATTCAGATAATTTTTTTCCGGTTTCTGTAATGGAATTTATATCAGCAGCGGGCACATACACAGTTGCATTCGTGTTGGCAGGTATTTCAACATCAAAAATAAATTGCCCATTTTCTTCTTTCCAATGCGAACTTATATTACCGTAATAAGTTTGCAGGTCGGCTGCTGCGCTAGTCAATCCTTCGCCGGTATGCGGCATAATTTTGATATGCTTATAACCGGGCTTGTCTTCATACGTATCAATGCCTGCTACAACTCTATACATCCAGTCGCCAATGGCACCATAAGAATAATGGTTGAACGAATTCATACCCGGTGTTTGAAAAGTACTGTCTGGTTTGCGCCCATCCCATCTTTCCCAAATTGTAGTCGCGCCCATTTTTACCGGGTACAACCATGATGGATAAGTTTCCTGCATCAATAATTTATATGCTACATCAGTATGACCAAAACGGCTGAGCACATGGCACAAATAAGGCGTCCCTAAAAATCCGGTGGTGAGATGATCATCATAGCTCGCGACATTTTTTACCAGCCTGTCAACTGCCTGTTGACGCAAGGATTCAGGCAACATATCAAAATTAAGCGCCAACACATAAGCGGTTTGTGTGCCCGAAACCAATCTCCCATTCGCAGTCATATATTCTTTAACGAAAGCATCTTTTATTTTTTGCAGAAGCTGCGTATATGCAGCAACATCATCATCTTTTCCCAAAACTTTTGCTGCATTGATCAGCAATTGGGTTGAGCGTGCATAAAAACATTGAGCGATCAAATATTTATCAGTTACTGCTGCGCGCCCGTCGTTATCATCATCAGGGCGATAAAAAAGCCAGTCACCGAAATGAAATCCCGTATTCCATAAATCATTTTTACTTTGATGATGCATGCATTCCACCCAGGCCTTCATGCTTCCATATTGGCGTTCAATAATCCGCTTGTCGCCATAAGCGAGATACATATTCCATGGGATGATCGTTGCGCAATCTGCCCAACCCGTGCTGCCGATTGGGTCGCCAAGCACATTAGGTATAACAAATGGGACGGCGCCGGTTGGCCCCTGGTCGGCAATAATATCCTGTAACCACTTGGCAAAAAAATCATGTATGCGCATATTATATGCAGCCGTGCGCGAAAAAACCTGCGCATCACCGGTCCAACCTAATCGTTCATCACGTTGGGGACAATCTGTAGGCACATCGAGGAAATTTCCTTTTTGTCCCCATTCGATATTATGTTGCAATTGATTGATCAGTGCATTGGAAGAACTAAAGTGCCCTGTTTTTTTCATATCGGAATACAAAGCGACAGCCGTAAAATTTTCTGCTTGCAATTCACCCGGGTATCCTTCTACTTTAATATATTGAAAACCGTGAAAAGTAAAATGTGGTTCAAACATTTCTTCTCCTCCGCCTTTTAATATATAAGTATCCTGTGCTTTTGCAGCGCGTAAATTCTCCGTATAAAAATTCCCGGCCTTATCTAAAACCTCGGCATGTGAAATTGTGATTTTATCTCCGGCTTTTCCTTTTACTTTCACCACTACCCATCCTACAAGATTTTGCCCGAAATCAATTACTTTTTCTCCGGCCGGCGTGGTAAATATTTTTATCGGTTTAAAGGTTTCATGTTTTTTTACAGGCTCATTATAGGTAGCGATCAAATTATCATCCGGAAAATTTGCAAGTTTCACCCCGCTCCATCCATCATCGTTATATTGTGGGGTTGACCATCCCTGTTTTTCATCACGCGCATCAATAAATTCCCCATTATAAATTTCTGCGCTTTTAATTGAGCCGGTTGAAGATTTCCATGAATCATCGGAAATAATCGTTTGTACAGTACCGTCAGTATACCTCAACTCCAGTTGAAATAAAAGAGATTGATCTTTTCCATAAAAATTTTTATTGTTGCTAAACCCAATATATCCCCGGTACCAACCATTGCCCAATGTTATGCCAATGGCGTTATTGCCTGTCGTTAATAAATCGGTAACATCATACAATTGGTATTGTAATCTTTTTTTGTAAGATGTCCACCCGGGAGTAAGATACGCTTCGCCAACACGCTTCCCATTGATCTGCGCTTCATACAAACCATGCGCGGTGATATAAGCAATGGCCGATTGAATTTTTTTATTTGTGCTGAATGTTTTTCTGAAAAGAGGGCTGGGTTCTGAAATGCTATCTTCCGCAAAACCTTGTTGAATCCATTTTGCTTTCCAATCGCTGGCTTGTAAAAGCCCCATTTGCCAATACGCAGGGTCGCTCCACGCAGAAGCCTTGCCCGTATTATCATAAACCTTAACCTGCCAATAATATTTTTTTCCCGATCCCAATGAAGGGCCGGTATATGTTACGTATACAGATGAATCCGATGAGATTTTTCCCGTGGCCCAAATTATTTTTTTATTTTTTGATGAAGATGTCCCATCACTTACGCGTATTTCATAGGCCGACTGCATCACATTTCTTCCCTCGCTCATCAACTGCCAGCTAAATCTTGGCTGAAGGATATCGATACCAATTGGGTTTTCCCTATTTTCTGTAAGCAGATTGCCCACTTTTATTTGTGCAAAAGTAAAACTGCAGACAAACAAGCAGGCAGCGAAAAAAGAAATCATTTTCTTCATGATGGCAATCATTTTTTGTTTGAAATCGGAAATCGGAAGCCTGAGGTCTGAAACCGAGACTTCTGATTAAGGCCGAATAAATATAAAAGCAATAAGTTATTTAGCTGTCCTGAACTGTTATGGGTCAGGGAGCAAGGCTCAAGATACAAGGTACAAGATTCGTTCAACTCTTGATCCTTGTCCCATGATTCTTGTCCCCTTGTACCTTGTCTCTTGTGACTTGATTCTTTACCTTTATCCCGCATGTTATCAGATAATATTTACCGGGTCATTATTATTGACGAGCACTCGGCGACCCCGAAATACAAGCAGGTCATCGATTCTATATTGAAAGGGATTGAGGACGGGCGCATTCATAAAGATGATTTGTTGCCCTCGATCAATGATTTAAGTTATGAGCTCGAAATATCGAGAGATACCGGCATCCGCGCATACAAAGACCTTAAACATATGGGCATTATCCATTCTGTGCCCGGCAAAGGTTATTTTATCGCAAAAACGGATATCAAAAAGAGGATTAAAATTTTCCTGCTCTTCAATAAATTAAGCACGCATAAAAAAATCATTTATGATTCTTTTGTTGCCGCGCTTGGGGAAACAGCCTCGATTGATTTTTATATTTACAATAATGACTTTGCGCTATTCAAAGAATTGCTGAATAATAAAAGAAACGATTATGGGTATTATGTGATCATCCCGCATTTCCTGGAAGGCGGTGAGAATGCGCACGAAATCATTGATACTATCCCGAAAGATAAACTGGTATTGCTCGATAAACTATTGCCCGAATTGAAAGGCGATTATGCAGCAGTTTATGAAAATTTTGAAAAAGATATTTATGCAGCCCTGGAACAAGCGATTGAAAAATTAAAAAAATATCATACGCTGAAAATAATTTTTCCTGAATATACGTATCACCCGCAGGAAATCCTGAAAGGATTCAACCGGTTTTGTATGCAATATGCTTTTAATTATGAAGTCGTCAGTATGATCGAAACGGAGCAAATAAAAGAAGGCACGGCATATATCAGCCTTATGGAAAATGATTTGGTCATATTGGTGGAAAAAATAATCGATGCGGGGATGCAAGTCGGGAAAAAAGTAGGCGTCATTTCTTACAATGAAACGCCTTTAAAAAAAATTATATTAAATGGCATCACCACAATATCCACCGATTTTCAATTGATGGGAGAAAAAGCCGCGCAAATGATCATGGGAAAATCCACCGAACATATCGCCATCCCGTTTTACCTGACCCTGAGAGAATCATTATAAAAAAAATTCCCAAATCCAAACTCCACGAAATCCATCTGATCTCATATCCATAATAAAAAAGAGGGAAACGTAGAGACGTTTCCCGTGAATAATTGTTATCAACAACTATCCTGCTTAAAAATTCTTTTGGCTTTCGCCGACACATCTATATAATAATTAGTGTGCCGAATATTAAATGATTGGTTGCTAACTTATTATTTTTTAAATTTCCTACGAAACAGTTCGTTTTCATTACAATAATTGTTCGGTTTTGATACACGAAACGAACCAGGATTTTAAACGATAATCCTGATCGGCCGATATCACTGACCGAATGGTAATATTTTAATAATTTTCAATTCAGGATAAAAAGTAAAATCGTTTAAAATCCCGGTTATATGGATAATCTAAAAAAAATAATCACTTGGGCAAATAATAAACCTTCCATCCGCGCATTGATTTTGTCCGGCTCTCTCGCAGGCATGGGCAGGAAAGATAAATTTTCTGATTATGATATCGCTGTGTATGGGGATAATTTTAATTTCATACTGGATGACCAGTGGCTACTTGAAATTTCAACCTATTTGGTTTGCGTCCATGAAAAATTTGAATTCATGGGTCATACTATACCAACAAGGCTAACAATTTTTGATATTGATTTCAACGTTGATTTTTCATTTCACCCATTATCATTGCTGGCTGATATGATCGAACATAAAAACCTACCGGATGATTATAATATAGGCTATCAAATTCTCCTTGATAAAGATGAGCTCGCCATAAAAATGCAAAAACCCTCTTACAAAGGTTTTACATTAAGCAAACCGGATGAAGCTGCTTTTAAAAATAATGCGGATGAATTTTGGTTTGAAGTATATCATACTGCAAAATATTTATATCGGGATGATTTATGGGCCGCAAAATTTCGTGATTGGTCTGCCAAAAAATGGATGAGAGAAATGCTTCAATGGGAACATGCCTGCAAACTTAATTGGGACTTCAGCCCAAAAAATGATGGGAAGAATATGAAGGATTGGATAGATCAAAAAATATGGGAGGGTTTATTTTTATGTTTTGGGACATTCGACAAACAAAATAGTCTGGAAGCCCTGGAAAATACGATTAAAATATACCGGGCAGCAGCAACCGCTGTGGCAAAACATTTAGGCTATGCGCACGGCCAAAAATCAGATGAAGCCATTTCAAACTTTGTAAAAAGCCTGCTCCATTGAGCTTTGCCTCGGTTTCTGTATCTTTAGCTGGGGAAAAACGGGGCAAATAATCTACAATTTTCAAAAATAGTCAAAGCAAACATCAAATTTTCCCTCTTATTATTAAACACAATAGATATTAATTGTCGCTATACACAGGTTATTTGAAGAAAATTAATCGGATAACAGTACTTTTTTACGTTGAGGTTTTTTTTGGTCTTTCAATTGCACATAATGAGTATCAATTTCAGTAACCGATAGCCCAATTATAGTACAAGAACCCGGCCTTGCCTCAAAAAAAAATTGATAAAGATCCCGAAACGAAATACCTAGTTTATTACCTATAATGAAATCTGAGCTCATAGAAATCTTTACCAGCGACCAATCGCATTACAGTCAAATCCTTGAAGGGTTACCCGTCGCTATTTACACCTGCAATGAAAAAGGCTATATCCAACAATATAATAAAGCTGCTGTTGAACTTTGGGGACGCGAACCTAAAATTGGAAAAGATTTATGGTGTGGTTCGTGGAAAATTTATCATCCGGATGGCAGTCCGCTTTCTCTTGATTCCTGCCCAATGGCCATTGCCTTGAAAGAGGGACGGATTGTGGAAGGCGAAGAAATTATCATTGAGCGTGCCGACGGGACGAGGCGTAACGTTACCCCATACCCGCAGCCTATTTTCGATGACTCTGGAAAATTAATCGGCGCCGTAAATACCTTGCTGGATGTTACGGACCATAAGATCAATGAAGAAAGAACTGCGACACTTGCCGCCATCGTACAATCTTCTGATGACGCTATTGTCAGTAAAACCCTGAATGGGATTGTTACCAGCTGGAATAATACTGCTGAAAGAATATTTGGTTTTTCAGCTGAAGAAATGATTGGCCAGTCAATTACAAAAATTATCCCTATTGAGCGTGCAGATGAAGAACCTGCAATCCTCGAACGTTTAAAAAAAGGGGATCGGGTCGATCACTTCGAAACCAAACGCATAACTAAATACAAAAAAATAATTGATGTTTCATTGACGATTTCCCCGATCCGGGATTCGATAGGCAATATCATCGGGGTTTCAAAAATAGCGCGTGATATCACCCAACAAAAAAATGCTCAATTATTGATCCGCGAAAGTGAAGAGCGTTTAAGGATGGCCGTTGAATCGACAAAATTGGGAACATGGGAATTTTTTCCGCTTACCGGGAAACTCACCTGGTCAACAGAATGTAAGAAGATATATGATGTGCCGGAAAATATGGAAGTGGATTTCAATTTTTTCTCAAAATATATTTACCCGGACGATTTTGATTTTGCTCAAAAAGAAATAGCAAAAGCGCTGGATTTTTCCGGGACTGGCAATTTTGATATCCAATATCGCATTATTCGTTACAGTGACCAGGAAGTAAGATGGATAAGATCGCAGGGCAAAGTATATTTTAATACAGATAGGCAGGCTGAGCGTTTTATCGGGACAGTATTGGATATCACCTCGGAAAAATCTGCGAAAGAAAAATTAGAAGAAATAGTACAGGAACGAACCAGGGAACTTTTTAAAATAAACGAACAACTGGAGAAATCAAATCATGAACTCGAGCAATACGCGTATATTGCCAGCCATGACTTACAAGAACCTTTGCGGAAAATTCAAATTTTTTCAGACCTGCTCAGAAAAAATATCCTGAACGAGGAGGTATTTGAAAAATATTATGATAAAATAAATTTTTCCGTCAAGCGCATGTCAGTTTTAATAAATGATGTACTGAATTATTCCAGGCTTTCAACCAGCAATATGCAGCGCGTTGATACCGATCTCAATCTTATTTTACAAGATATCCAATCAGACCTTGATCTATTGATTGAACAAAAGCAGGCAGTGATACATGCTACAACTCTGCCGGTCATCAAAGGCATCCCATTGCAATTGCAGCAACTTTTTTCAAACCTGATCAGCAATTCTATAAAATTTTGCGACAAAAAACCAGAGATCCAAATTTCGTCAAGGATGCTCAGCCCCGATGAACTAAAAGAATATCCAAAATTAAAACCCGGCACTGATTATATCGAGCTCAATTTTAAGGATAATGGTATTGGGTTTGACCAGGAACATGCTGATAAAATCTTTATTATCTTCCAACGCCTCAACAATCGCCATGATTACAGCGGTACCGGTATTGGCTTAGCCTTATGCAAAAAAATTGTGGAAAATCATGATGGGATGATCAGCGCAATTGCTGAAAAAGAGAATGGTGCGATTTTTAGGGTCTTGCTGCCTGTTGCATAGATAAATTTATATTATTATCCTTTCTCCAATATTTTTCATACTCTTTTTTTATTCAAATAATTTCTGGCACGCAACAATCCGGTTTTGCCCGTCTTTCTTATTATATTCGCTTACTCAGTAATTTTAAATGACGATTCATGACCAAAACTTACTTGTCATTTCTATTGGCTATAGCATTATTGTTATGCGCCTGCAATCAAAATAAAAAAAAATATACAGGCTGGGAAGCCTATGGTGGTGGCAGCGAAAACATCCACTACTCATCCTTGACTGATATCGATACAAATAATGTCGGCCAACTAAAAAAAATATGGGAATATCATGCCGGCGATGTTGATACGGCTAACCATTCGCAAATACAATGCAATCCTATTATCATCGATGGCGTCTTATACGGCACTTCTCCGAAAATGAAATTATTTGCCATTGATGCAGCGACCGGGAATGAAAAATGGGTCTTCAATCCTTTTGATTCATTGAGCGTTGATAAGAAAGCATTTTTTGTGCTGAATAATTGTCGCGGTATTACATACTGGACCGATGGGACAAATGATAAACGTATTTTTTTTACAGCCGGCTCTGATCTTTATGCGATAGATGCAAGTACAGGAAAAACAATTTCTTCTTTTGGAGATCATGGAAAAATTGATTTGCACGACGACCTCGGCAGAGATGTGAAAGATTTATTTGTCACCGCAACAACTCCACCCGCTGTTTATAAAGATATTTTGATTATGGGATCACGCGTTGATGAAGGCGCGGCTGCAGCGCCCGGCCATATCCGCGGATACGATGCGCACACCGGAAAATTGCGTTGGATATTTCATACTATCCCCTATCCTGGTGAGGCTGGTTATGAAACCTGGGATGATACGGCGGCATATAAGCATATCGGCGGCGCAAATGATTGGTGTGGCTTTAGCGTTGACCAGGAAAGAGGAATTGTTTTTGCAGCAACAGGTTCTGCTTCTTTCGATTTTTATGGTGGCAAACGAACAGGGAATAATTTATTTGCCGATTGCCTGTTGGCATTAGATGCCAATACCGGCAAACTCATCTGGCATTTCCAGGATGTGCATCATGATGTTTGGGACAGAGATCTTTCTTCTCCCCCTGCCTTAGTAACGGTGACCAATAGTGGAAAACAAACGGATGCAGTAGCACTCTCAACAAAAACAGGTTTTATTTTTTTATTTGAAAGAGAAACCGGCAAAGCAATTTACCCGATTGAAGAAAAAGCAGTCCCGTCTGCGACTGAACTGGCCGGAGAAAAAATTTCTCCCACACAACCATTTCCTTCATCGCCCAAACCCTTTGCCAGACAGGTTTTTACTGAAAAAGATATAAACCCGCTCCTGCCCGATTCGTCTTTCCAGGATATTAAAAAAAGGCTTGCATCATATAAAACAGGAATCATGTTCAATACTCCATCTCTCCAGGGAACAGTAGTATTCCCGGGCTTCGATGGCGGTGGCGAATGGGGCGGTCCTTCCTATGACCCGCAAACCGGGATATTATATGTCAATGCCAATGAAATGCCCTGGGTATTGACGATGGTCCCGTTAAAACAGGATGCCAATAAACAGGAAACATTTTCTGAAGCCGGCCAACGATTATATAAAATAAATTGTATGGCCTGCCATGGCCCCGATAGGAAGGGCTCGGGTAATTTTCCTTCGCTCATAAACATAGAAAAAAAATATAAAGAGGATAGTTTTTATATTTTGATTTCTTCCGGCAGGAGGATGATGCCTGCATTTAAACAATTGAGTGATGCAGAAAAGCAAGCTATCGCAACTTATGTATTGTCGATACAAAAAAATCAACAAATAAAATTTGTGGATGTCCCGAAACCGGAAGACAGCTACAGAAAATTACCCTATACGATTACCGGGTACAATAAATTTTTAAGCAAAGAAGGTTACCCGGCTATTGCCCCGCCATGGGGAACTTTGAACGCTATCGATCTTAACAGCGGTGAAATGATATGGAAAGACACGCTGGGCGATTATCCCGAATTCGCCACAAAAGGGATTCATACCGGGACAGAAAATTACGGCAGCTCAGTAGTTACCGCTGGCGGATTATTATTTATTGGCGCTACGCGCGATGGAAAATTACGCGCATTTAATAAACGAACAGGCAAATTATTATGGGAGGAAACCCTTCCTGCGCCTGCATTTGCCACGCCTGCGGTGTATACTGTCAATGGAAAACAATATATCGTTGTCTCTTGCGGCGGCGGTAAATTAAATACATTGTCTGCCGATAGCTATGTCGCATACGCATTACCGTGATTTTCATTAATCTCTTGCCCTATTTCAACATAATAATTATACACGGAATAGATGCCCACCCGCCATCACTCAAAAAAAATCTGCGCGATCGCGCGGGATCGCGAAGATTTTTTTTGAATTAGTTAGTTTTTAAGTCCCTGTATCCGATTAGTTGTATTTTTTTTATTTTTGATAATTGCTTTTACGCGGTCATTTGTCCAGGTGTCGGTCACTCCCTGGCGGTCAAGGGCAACGTTTTCATAACCTATATGATGGATCGCTTCCAGTTCCGGCGATTGCAGACCGGGATGGTCGACAAAAAGATATGTATTGCCCGGCTCGAGTTTGTTGAGCATATTAATAAAACTTTCAATTTTTTCTGTTGATGACCCATGCGGTCCATCATATCCTGCATTTTTAACTGCATAGTCGGCGGGCTCGATATCGATATGATATTCCCTGGCAAGCCTCCTGGTCATTTGCTTTACCGAATCACTTAAATCAGTACAACCCATATGACTCGAAATATGACTGATGCGCGGGATTTTTTTCAGTCCCATTTCAATTTGTGCCCGAAATTCTTTTTCGATATCAGCCAATGACCATTTATTTTCTTTTATGGAACGGCCGGGATAATTTTTGTTGGGCCAAACCATCGGGTAAAAATATCCATCCGCATCTTTTAAACTTGTACAATCCGACAGTGGCCTCCATTTTTCATTATCCCACTCGCTGGTTATGGCCAGGTGGATGCCTACATCGACCCCGGGATTTTCTTGTAATAATTTAACTGCTTCGGGGAACCATGGAGAAGCAACAATTACTTCGACGGATGATTCAATCCCATCTTTATACGATTTTACGATAGCTTGGTTACCGGCATGCGCATAGCCCATATCATCTCCTCTAACGATCAGGCGTATGGGCTTTTCCTGGGCATAAACAGCTATTGAAATGATAACAAAATTGATAAGCAATATTTTTTTCATGATCATTCATTTACTTTGTTGATACAAACCTATAATTCCCCGAGCCTGTTTCGATTACTGTATATCCATGTTCATACCTGGCCGATTGCATGGCTGGATTATCTTTGATTGGTTTATTATTTTCAGTAACGATGCCGTCTTTTGAAGGTATCCATATTTCTGCTTTTATATTAGCCGGGATGGAAACGTTTAAAATGAATTGTTGTCCTTCAATTTTCCAATCGCTCTCAATTTTTCCTCTTATTGAATTGTAGCTTCCTTTCGCCCAGGTCAGGTCGCCGGCAGGTTGTGGTTTGATCAATACTTTTTCAAAACCTGGCGCAGCAGGATTAATGCCGAGGAGAGATCGGTAAAACCATTCATCAACAGAACCAAACATGGGATGGTTCTGAGATGGGCCGCTTTTGGGATATTCCCAGGTTTCCCATAAAGTTGTCGCGCCATTTTCCAACATATATCCCCAGCCCGGGAATGTTCGTTGGTTAGCTATTTGATAAGCGATATCATTTTTGTTATTCTCACGCAAAACATCAAACATCATTTTTGTTGTAAATATACCGGTCGAAATATGTTGATTATGCCTTGCAAATTCATCCATCAATACGTTCATTGTATTTTCTTTTTCAGGTGAAAGATTATACCATAATGCAAAAAGTTGTGCGCTTTGTGTGGCATTATCAAACCTGCCGGTGCCACGCAACAGGAATTTGCTGATAATAGCATTCTTTACCTGTCGCGCTCTTCTATCAAACTTCAATGAATCATTTGTTTTATGCAATATCGAAGCAAAGCTAACGGCAAGGGATAGGTGATGATAATAAAAAGCTGCAGCACTTAATGCTTCAGGTTTTGGGTCGAGCGCTTCATGATCGCTGATGTCCCAGTAAAAAATACCATCGACAGACTTTGAGTCAAGGAAATCAAGCTGTTTCTTAAATGCTTCATAGTGATCGGCGATTATCCGTTCATCTCCATAAAAATCATACAATTGTTTTTGCAAAAAAGGAAATGCCAATTCCCAGCCAAGCGGTCCTGATTCATTGCCATAGCCTTTATCGGCAATCCCGGTAAAAGGAGCAATTTCAGTAATGCCGCCTTCACTTCGTTGTTCATTAGTAAAATCCTGCACGGATTTGCTATAAAAATTTCCCATGTTATAGTTGAACATAAATGCATCGGCAGTAGCTACCATATCGCCTCCATATCCCATTTTTTCACGCGCGGGGCAATCGGATTGTACGCTAAATACATTGCTTAAAAAAGTCCACTCGATGGCTTCATGCAATTTGTTGAACATATTATTGGAACAGGAAAATTCTCCGGCAGTCGGTAGGTCAGCATTCATTCTTAACCCTTCGATATCATTCAACGTCGGTTTGCCAGGCCAGCCGGTTATTTCGACATACCGGAACCCATGAAAAGTAAATCGTGGCGACCATGTTTCCATGCCTTCACCCTTCAATGTATAACGGTCTTCCTGCCACGCAGTTTCTGGTGCGCCAGGCCCGGCTTTTATGCCTCCTTTTTTTATTTGTGTAGCGCAGGTTGTAAGATAATTTAATGTGCCGTCTTCAAAAAGATCTTCGCCATAACGTAAAGCAATAGTCGCTCCTGCGGTACCGGATACTTTTATCCTGGCAACGCCGGCAAAATTCTGACCCATATCAACAATAAATGTATCTTTTCTTGGCTCGGTGATTCGGACGGGTTTCAATACTCTTGTAATTTTTATTGCCGGTTGCATTTGTGGTTTCAATTCGCCGGAAGGGCCTTCGATATTGACAGCATTCTTCCATGCTGCTTTATCCGCAGCTTCAGTACTGAAATTTTTCTGTTCAAGCCTGGCATCATATTGCTCGCCGAGGTAAACATTATTATGGGTTACCGGGCCCGGAGCGGTTTGCCATGAATTATCCGTAGCAATGATTTCTGTTGAACCATCGGTATAACGTAGATGTATCTCCGCTTTTACGCAAGGCCTGCCTGTTTGCTGATAATCGCGTAAATCCCATCGTCCGAATAATTTGAATGGGAGTGGATTGTACCAGCCATTGCCAGACATTATTCCTGCTACATTATTTTTATTTTTTAAAAGAGCCGTGATATCATATACGGTATACAATAATTCCTTTTTATAAGTAGTAAAGCCGGGATCAAGTACATGATCGCCGATTTTGTTGCCGTTTAAATAAGCTTCATAATAACCAAGGCCGCTTATATATAGTCTTGCAGTGCGGATTTTTTTTGTGATCACAAATTCCTTCCTGAAAAGAGGCATGCGATCCTGCTTATAATAATCCTCTTCTTTGTCGGGTTGTTTGCTCCCATCATTTATCCATTGTGCTTTCCAGTCGGATGCATGCAGCATCGCTGTTTCAAACCAATTGATATCACTCCATGGAGATGCGGCGCCATTTTGATCGTATACACGTACGCGCCAATAATATCTTGTAAAAGCTTGCAGCGGGCGGCCGGCATATTCAATTTGTATATTTTGTGCTGATATAATTTTTCCGGTCGACCACTGGCTGGATTTCCCTTGCTGAATATCCTTTAATTGATCGCTTACGATAATTTCATAAGCCGATTGGTATTGATTGCGTTCATCCGAATTTAATATCCAGCTCAATCTTGGGTTTTCTATACCGATGCCCAGCGGGTTTTCTATGTACTCACAGGTGAGCTGTACAGGATGCAATATAGGCGCAGCCTGCGTTGCATAGGCTTGTAATAAAAAATAAAAAGTAAGTGCGCTTTTTAAAAATATCCTGCTGATAAAATTAAAAATCGGGTGCATAAATATTTTTTTCATCATTCAGTTTTAGATGGTGAGATGCAGGATTAGATCATTAAGTTAAGGATAAGGTTGAATATTGAGTGTTGATTATTGATTATTTTTATTTCGATTTCTTATAGAAAACATTCAATAATCAATAGTCAATACTCAATGGATAAAATGCGGTTATAATAACGCAAAAAGGCTCCTTTGAAAAGGAGCCCGATTGAACGATTGCTCAATATATCTCTGCCTATATTCAAAAAAGATTTATTCAATAACCCGGGTTTTGTACAATATTTGGGTTTTTATCTGTTTCATTATTTGGTATCGGGAAATTGAGATAATGAGAATCGTAATTCATTTCGGTTGGCGTGATAGAACTGAAAAATGCATTATCCAACGTAATTATCCCGCCGAGTGCCCAACGGCGAAGATCATACCAGCGTTGCCCTTCGGCCCCGAGCTCACGAAACCTTTCATCCATGATCCATTGCATAATAACATTCTTATCAGTTTGCAACACGTCGAAATCGGCAGGCAAAGTCC
>Ga0207059_1004_pt1 | contig 46975 bp, 39 predicted proteins | sample Alteio_BWMinCont_32_FD_153273 | JGI IMG/M metagenome (GOLD analysis project Ga0207059, IMG submission 153273) | Enriched cells from forest soil in Barre Woods Harvard Forest LTER site, Petersham, Massachusetts, United States -... | ecosystem: Environmental > Terrestrial > Soil > Temperate forest >...
ACGCGGGTTCGCTGCTCCCGGGCCCAAGATGCGCCCCAGATGACGGCAGGAGCAACGACCATGGCACTTGCAAGAGTAAAGAGGAAGACGCCCCTCGAAGCCGTCATCAGAGCAGCCGCAGCAATCGTGCCGATCGTTGTGAATCCGAGCAAGCGACCAGTCTGCTTGCGCATCACGAGAAACCCACCAAAACCCAAAGCCAGAATCCACGAGAGCCCTAGGAAATTCTGGAGCCGGCCTGTGCTGACGAAGAACGATGTGGGCCGGTAAGCAACCAAGCCCGTAATGGGGGAGGCGCGATACAATGTGCTTAAGGCGCGGATATCTTCCTGGACAAGCTCGGGGTTAAGGAAAGTGTGACCCAAAATGGACTGCGCGATTCCAGATCCCGCCACTATGAGAATGAGGACCGAATTGAAGAAGAAAAAGCGGCGCAGTTCCTTTTCGGAATCGACGAGGGCATGGCCCACCAAGAGAAGGGGAGCATAGAGGAAACAGAGCTTCAAACCCATCAGCCCATAAAAGATGCTAGTTGACGCGGGATTGAAAGCCTGCATGACGCAATACCAGAAGAAGAGCAAGAATGGAATCAAAAAAGGGGGCCTGTAGAGCTTCGTCAAAGTGGACCTGCGCGCAACGAAGAAAGAAAGATAGAGCGAAAGAGCGAGGAAGTCCTTGGCGAAGTATACGATCATGTTATTGCCTAGATATTTTCGAATCAAGTCCTCGACCATGATCCACGCCACGAAGCAGTACACCCCTGCTCTCCAGTTCTTAAGTATTAAAACCAGCGCCACGATGCCAAGGACAACCAGTCCCGCATAGTACAACGTAGAAAGATTGTCTTCGATGATTAGGTTTGCGCACAGGTAGGCTGCTAGCGCAACAAGGGCAGCGGTGCGCAGGTTTCGCCCCTTATCGTGAATAATATCGAAGGATCCTTTTAATGCACCGATTTTCATGTGCGAGCCCGGGGAAGGTAGCGCACCCTCTTTAGGGGAGAAGCCTTTGCGATCTCGGGTGAATCTATCTTGGCCATGCTCGATTGATCTTAGCATTTGAGAACAATGTGTGGACCTTGAAAAAGCGAGCTTATCCCGAGTCTTAAGGAACGGCGCTCTTTGCTTTGGCTCGTGCTTCACAGCTTCCAAAACTCCGCTGCTATTCACCCAGGCGGGCCAAGACTGCATCCTTCGAAAAGAGTCCTGGCCGCGGGGAGTTCAGTTGGATTGGAAAGCGCTCTTCGCAGTAGTTAGGTGAGCACGGGAACATCGCCGCAAAGAAAAACGAAATCAGGATTGACGGGAGCCATGAGATCGGTTGTGGCGCCAACACGGTCGCTTGCGGCAACAGGACATCTGCAGCATGAGGCTTCGTTTACGACGACCGCGAAGGGTTCGTACTCAGAAGCTAGAACCATGAAGTCCGTCGCCTTGTGCACGGCCGGCAACGCGGATTGATTTACGAAACCCAGGAAACGAACGCGCTCGGCAATTCCCAAGTCGAGGGCTCTTTGGAAAAGCGATTGTTCAGCGGTCCCTCGCCGGGGAAACCAGGACGGCACGGGGGATTCCTGTTGCGGCAAATAGATCGTCTGCCGCTTCCGCGCCTGCAACCTGGCACAGAAAAGGACGACGGTAGAGTCAGGCGGCACTCTCCAACCGGAGCGTATAGCGGCCCGGTCAACCTGTGTCGATTGTGCGGCCCACCAATCGTTGTGAACGCAATGGGGGGTTAAAGTCACGCGGTCCGCAGCAAAGCCGAGTGACCGCATAAGCTCTCGAGTCCTTGAACGAGGCACAACGATTTGATCCGCCAAAGAGAAAAGTAGAGGCCACAAAACCTTCTTCAAAGTAACTTTCCAGGATTGGGAATCACGGGGAGCCAAGCCATTGGCGTCGGTTCCAAAGAGAAAAACAGCCGCTAGTCAGTCTGATGCCCTTTGCCAATGGTCCGAGTACTTGCTGCAACCTCTTTTCAAATTTCCGAAGCATTACCGTCAAGAAGACGAAATTAATTGGTCCGTTAGACCTTTTGCGCCCAAGCTACACTTCCCGCACTGTGGACGGATCTGAAAACCGGGGCAATCAATCGCTCCGCCACGACTCGAGTAGGGCCGGGATGTATTCCATTTGCATCATGGAACGCAACGACACCATGAGGCTTAACGAAAGGGAACCAAGACTCAAAATCACGGAGAACAAATGGGTAGGCGTGGCTCGCATCAATGAACAGCAGATCGATTGGCACATTCCATGAGCGTACGATCTCAAAAGAATATCCTTGGATGGGAAAAACTAAATGCGAGAGACCGCTGTGTGAAATGCTTTCTTGAAAAATCTCCCGCAAACCACGCTGATCCCGTGCAAGAATTGGATCGTAAATCTTCCGTTGCTCATCGGAATCTTCGTCTTTTCCAAATGGGTCGATGCAGTACAGCTTTGCGTTCTTTTTCTCCTTGAGACCACCTGCAAGCATTACTGAACTCTTTCCCTTAAATGACCCAAGTTCTACTACAACTGGTTCGGTTTCCGGCGTATAGTGCTTCGCTAGCCGATACAATTCGTAAGCTTCGCTGTCTTGCAGCCATCCTTCAATTCCATTGGAGCGTAGAATCCATTTCCAACCGTCCGCATACTTTATCCGATGCCAGGCCCTCGCGGCAATTCGCAGAAAACGATCGCGCACGCTCATAAGCTCGCTTGCTACATCTACAGTCTCAGAAAAGACGAGAACTCAAACTTCTATTGTGCTTAAATTCTCGGCGCGAGTAAAATACAAAAACTGTTAGAAGTCAAACCAGAGGAGGTTGCTCTACGTCAAGTCGGTCTACACTCAACATTTGCCAAGCTTGGATCGGGCCGATTGTTACTGGCTTCGGAAACCAAGACTATGTCAACGCCGCACGTCAGCGTCCTAATCGACACCTACAACCGCGAACAGTTCATCGCGCGTGCCATCATAAGTGTACTCGAACAGGACATGTCCACGTTGAATATGGAAACCCTGTTTGTGGATGACGACTCGACCGGCCGCACGAACGCGGAGAAGACCGCATTTTATCGCTGATCGGTATCAACGGGTTAGAACTTCAGATGCGCAACGTGCTGAGTCATGACTGAGAAACCTAGGGTGTCCGTGATCATTGTCAATTGGAATGGGGCAGAGCATCTTCGCGTTTGCTTGCCTAGTCTTGCGTCGCAGTTGTTTGAGTCTCTGGAAATCATCGTTGTTGATAATCGATCGTCGGACGACTCCGCTGAGGTGGTGAGAAAGCTTAGAGTCCGCTGGCTTCCGCTCGAAAAAAATCTTGGCCTCGCGCCGGCGCTGAACCGAGGCGCCGCGATTGCCAGGGGTGAACTGCTACTTTTCGTGAACAATGACATGCGATTCGACCCTGGATTTGTAGCTGCGTTGGTCGAACCGCTAGAGAGGGACGAGGAGGTCTTTGCTACCGACGGGATGCAATTCAACTGGGACGGGACTGTTTGCGAGCATCTGGCGGCGCGCCTGACGAATGTCCCACCTAGGCGAGATTCTTCTGCAGAATTAGTGCCTGGGTTATACTTTTATCAGCAGGAAAAGACTGAGAAGTCACGGGTATTCATGGCCTCGGCCGCATGCATGATGGTGCGCAGGACTCTCTTCGAGAAGCTGGGTGGATTTGACGACCGGCTACCGCTTGGGTACGAAGACGTCGAGATTTGCTGGCGAGCGTGGGTGCACCGGTTGAAGACGGTGTACGTTCCAGATGCGATTTGCTGGCATCGTGTAGGCGGCTCGGTGCGATCGCTGGAAGGAGCGCGCTTCAGTTTTCGCGGGGTACTGAAGGGGCGACTGTTGCTTGCGACAAAACTGCTTCCCGCGCGATATGCATTTCGCACATGGTTGGTCTCGACGGCGGCTTTGGCGAAGGATATAAGCCAACTGAGGTGGAGCTTTGCGACGGACCGCATCGGGGTACTGTTTCACATGGCTGGCCTTCTTGCGCAATTGCTGCGAGAAAAAAGAGCGCTGTTCAGGGATGCGAGCAGTTCGCCAGAGGAACAGGTTGACTATCTGCTTCGATTAACGGACGGTGATGTCCGGCCTGGCCGATGCAGCCAAGTGTGAGAAATGCGGGGCAACCCCGTCACAGGCTTTGGGGCGGTTCAGAATGATGCCGAGGTGAGAGTTATTGCAGCGCCCCATCAGGAATTTTGCAGCACGCCTGTCGAAAACCTCCTGCGACAGGGACCGACGCGCCCAGTTATTGACTGCTGCGCGCTCTGGAAGCGTTACACGGCGCGGGAGCACCTTGGTGACACGGTGTGGTCGGAAAATGAGCCAGACGTCAACATTCCAGAGTCCGAAAGCGGGACGCGTTACTTCCCGATTAGACGAATCCGATACGCTGGCAGGAACGATCAGGATCGGACTCATTTATGGTTCAATTGAGCGCCGCGTCTCCGAGAGATACCTGGTTGAGCCGGGCGAGATCGTCGAATTTGATTTGAACTTGTTTCGGTCGGATGTGAGTGTAGACGACGTCGTGAGGATCGCGACGTCTCACGGCGAGACAATTTCGTACCTGGTACAATGCATTGGTGCACCCGGCTTGCCCCGTGATTTGCACCACGCGGTTGAGGGACGGCTCTTCAATGGAGTGAAAACGGACCGGTGCTTCGACCTGGGATGGGTGGGCCACATCGGCCCACCCTGGTAGGCTCGAAGAAGTCGCATCATATCGGACTTGGCCGCTCGGTTTCAGATGAACAATTTTCGCAGGAGGTGCAGCAAGGAGGAGATGGCCAAAGTTTATGAGCAATCGAAAATTGTGACGAATTTGACGCGCGATGAATTTCCGCCGGAAGCCAACATGCGCTACTACGAGGGCATGGCGGGTGGTGTTCTGCTCGTCACGCCGATGCCAACCCAGCTCACCCATATCTTTCTGACGAGGCCGAGAGGCGAGAGATCGCTGGGGCGGGTCAGGAAATCGTTCTAAAAGAGCATACCTTCGAGTGCCGAAAGGAAATGCAAAGGTCGACCCTGCCCGGCAAGGCGATGGCCCCTGGAGAAGGTTCAGCTGATGTATCTTCTCCGCATTGTCCCAAGAATTTTCTAGATTGAGAAAGACCAACCGCCGGGCGGCGCTAAGAGGTACGCGGATGGTCTTGAAAGCTATTCGGCATGGAATCCTGCGCAGTCCGCGATAAGGGAGGCGCCCATTGAGAGCTCTCGTGACGGGTGGAATAGGCTTCATCGGCAGCAATCTATCAGGGCGTCTGCTTTCTGGCGGCCACGATGTGATCGCCCTCGATAGCGTTCGCCGAGAGGGTGTGCGGCAAAATCTCCATTGGCTTCGATCATTGGGTGGAAGCCATTTCCAGTTTGTCGAAGGCGACGTCCGCGATTTAGAAACCGTGCGCAAAGCGATGCGAGACGTTTCGGTCGTTTTCCACTTGGCCGCCCAAGTTGCAGTGACAACCTCGCTGACCGATCCTCGGGATGATTTCACGACCAACGCGTTAGGAACTTTCAACGTGCTCGAGGCTGCCCGGCAGCTCAAGCCCTTACCCGCCGTGCTCTACACATCCACCAACAAGGTGTATGGCGAAATCGAACACGTGCGCATAGCTGAGCGAGAGACGCGGTACGTCTTCGAGGATCTTCCCTACGGAGTACCGGAATCCTGCCTTCTCGACTTTTATTCTCCATACGGATGTTCGAAGGGAGCGGCCGACCAGTACGTGCGAGACTACCACCGCATCTACGGCCTGCCCACGGTTGTCCTTCGGATGTCCTGCATTTACGGCCCAAGGCAGTTCGGCAACGAAGATCAAGGTTGGGTGGCTCATTTCGCCCTGACTACAATGCGAGGGGGACACCTAACGATTTACGGGGACGGCAAGCAGGTCCGTGACGTGCTGTACGTGGACGACCTTGTCGACCTCATGTTGAGAGCCGTCCAGAACATCAGCCGTACGGCAGGCCAGGTTTACAACGTCGGGGGAGGGCCAGCCAATACCATTTCAGTGTGGGCGGAGTTTCGTGAGTTGCTTGCAAAGAGATCGGGCCGGCTACCGTCGGTTAGCTTCGACCGGACCCGTTTCGGCGACCAGAAGGTCTATATCAGCGACATTCGAAAGTTGCGCGAACAGCTCGAGTGGGTCCCCAAGGTCGGGGTCGAGGAAGGAGTGCGGCGCTTGATTGAGGAATGGTGCGTTGAGTTGGTCACGGCCGCGGCAAGCTAGCCACACAATCGGTTCCTCAGACTTGCCGTTTGTCTGCGCCCGTGCCGGGCGCGAGGAATCACCGTGACACAAGGGTCTGAAAGCACGCCTCAGGTCGCCACAGTGGATAGCGCCACCTCTGTGGAGAGGGCGCAGCCTGCGTCTGCTCTTTCATTACAAAAACCTTTTTACCGGATTGCTCCTCTCCAAGGCTTTCTGGACCCGAATCTCCGTGAAGTGTGGAATTATAAGGGCTTGTTTTATTTCCTTGTTTGGTGGGATATCAAAATTCGCTACAAGCAAAACACCATCGCACGCCGCGTGGTGATCGATTGCCGTGGTTTGTGGCGGCGGGAGCCAGTACGTCCGGGAATCGAGTACATCGCCTGGGCGGAGCGATCATGAGTTCTGTTGAAGGCCCGGAGTCTCTGCCAGACCAGTCCGCCCAGTCAGCCGCGCGACACCACGAACTACTTCTTCGTGTGCTTCATAGTGCATTCTGGATGCTCGGCAGCAATGTGCTTGGCAGAGCGCTGAACCTGGCGCGTGGCGTCATCCTCGCCAGGCTACTTGTGCCGGATGATTTCGGGCTGTATGGCTTGGCGGCCGTGGTCATCGGTTTTACCGCGATGTTCAGTGATGTGGGTGCCGGCGCGTTTCTTGTATATTCCCAGGAGAACCTCAAAGACCACGTCGACACGGCCTTTTGGGCGAACCTGAGCATCGCTACCGTCCTTGCGTCGGGAATCCTGGGCGCGGCCCCATTCGTGGCGCGATTCTATCACAGGCCTGACTTGGTCCCGGTCCTCGCTGTGTTGGCCTTTTCTCTATGGCTACAGACGGCGGCGACGGTTCATCGGAACCTCCTGAGGCGCGAATTGCGCTTCCGGTCACTCGCAGTGATCGACGGGCTGATTAGCCTCGCGGCCTTCGTGATCGCGGTCACGCTCGCGTGGCGAGGCTACGGAGTTTGGTCATTTGTACTGTCGGCGCTGTTAAGCAATGCGATCAGCGCTGTGTTGCTATTTTACGCTTATGACTGGATACCGCGATGGCGGTTTTCTAAGCGATCCTTCCATGCGCTGGCGCCATTTTCCGGATGGTATGTTGCCCAAGCGCTCGCTTGGTACATGACTCTGAACATCGACAACCTGATGGTGGGAAAATTCCTGGGGATCGACGCTTTGGGTATCTACGGGCTGGCTTACAACTACGCGCTCCTTCCCCTTTCCTTCATTGGCATTTCATTCGGGAATGTGGTCCTCGCCGAGTTGCCGCGACTCCACTCCGATCCTGAGCGTTTCTGGTCCGCCTATTTCATGTCCAGCAAACTGATGGCAGGCTTAGTCTGTCCTATCGCTGCTGCGCTCGTCATTGCTGCGCCGGACGTGTTCCCGATATTATTTGGTCCGAAATGGACTTCAGCGATCCTGCCGTTTCAAATTCTTGCCGTTTACGGTGCAATTCGTGGCCTTTGGATGGATCCGTTTGGTTCTTGGGGTAAGTTTCGGGCGAGTTTTTGGACGGCGCTGACAGGGCTATTGCTCAGTGGGGTGGGCATCTACTTGGCGCTTCCGTATGGGAAGACGGGCGTAGCACTGGCCGTCCTCTTTACTGTTGGTGCGACGAACATGGCTAACCTGTATGTGGTTTCTCGATCCTTGGAGATCTGGCTACGGGGGATCCGAAACGCCGCGCCCTATTTTCTCACGGCCGCCGCCGCGACCGCGGTCGCTGCGGGGGTTCGCTACGGATTTTCTCGGACGATAAGCCATCAAAAGGAGCTGCTGGCACTGGTGTCGCTCACGACGCTGTTCGGGATCTACGGGGCTGTCTTCTACAAGCAGTTGCGCAGTCACCTCAGCCTGATGATGTCCAAACAAACCGTGAGGCCTAACGAAGGCGTTTAAGATGGAGTGCGCGCTGAAAGAAGATTCTGTTTAGGAAAATCTATGAAATGGCTTTTTCTCGATCCGAAGCAGCGTCTGCAGCGCATCGTTGCCAACCCAAGCTATGCTGTTAAAAGTGTGTTGCGTGAGATCACTTGGGCGGATGAACGGTTCCTTGCCCAGATTACTGGCGAACGCGTATCGCGGATTCGCCAGTTTATTGACGAACCGGCACACACGCCCGAGTTCTTGCGTCATGTTTCTGAGTGCGAGAAAACCCTCCGCACGACTAGGTTTGAAAGCGCGGATCTCTACGCCAAGAAGGTCCTGATTCAGTATGCGATTGTACGGGCACTGCGGCCTGAAATCATCGTGGAAACCGGTGTGGCCAATGGCGTTTCATCAGCACACGTGCTGCTTGCCCTCCACAAGAATCGTCAGGGTACACTACACTCCATCGAGATCGGCGACTCTACATACCTGCCGGCGGGCCGCGAACCCGGATGGGTTGTGCCGGATTGGCTGCGGGGGCGCTGGAAATTCCACCTAGGGGATGTGAGACAAATCCTCCCGCAGTTGGCGCCCGAGTTACCTTCCCTAGATTTGTTTACTCACGACAGCTTACATACGTATGAGCACATGAAATTTGAGTTTGAACAAGCTTTTCCTTTGCTACGCCCTGGGGGCATCTTGGTTGCGGATGACGCCTTGTGGAATGAAGCGTTCTGGGATTTTGCGCGCGCCAAGAAGGTGCCATACGCGCAAATCCTTCATGGTGTTGGAGTCTTGCGCAAGGAGAAGTAGTGAAAATTGTGATCTTTACGCATTCGTTCGCGCCACACATCGGCGGCGTCGAGACGGTTGTTTTCTCGCTCGCACAAGGTCTCGCGCGAATACCCACGACTCGCGCGACCTCCGCTCCGAAGGTTAGCTTGCTGACTCCGACTCCGGCTCCGGAAATGGACGAGACAGCACTTGCCTCTCGAGTAGTGCGGCAGCCGACGGCGGGTAAGCCGGCGGAGGGCTGCGAACCTGCAAGCTGTGTGAGTGGCTAGAGCCCGTCGTTCGGAAGCTGCTATGGCGACGGGCCGCTCGCGCTCTTTTCATTTCCAAGCAGTAATTCGGTTGGCATCGCCAATGCGAGGGACGTGCAACAATTTCGTTCTCGGCCCGCTGGCGGCCATCGTTGACACGTGCGGCGCTATTCAAATGTCGTGGTATGCGACTACTATATATCATCTCCTGTGCGGCTCTTAGTCACGTGGGTTGGAAACTGTTTGCGAAGTAGTTTAAGTTAAGCTGGAGGTGCTATCGAGCGGCAGAAGAAGCATTGCGACGAATGGAAGCATTGCTCATGGACCCTGAGTGATCGCTCCAGGCTCGAAGAATCGCCGTCGTCGCAGTCTCGATTCCGAGGCGATTCCAATGGCTGTCGTCAATCCAGTAGTTATATTCTCTTCTTTGTAACCCTGCTGCTGCCTGGGACCTCAGTGGAGACGTGAGATTTAGCACGGGGATGCCCGAGCGATGCAAGTCCATTTCGAGACGATCTAGACGAGACTCACCTTCAGGGGGGGATTCGCCTTTTTCGCCGAGCAACGGATAGTAGACATTATATTTTTGGGGCGTTAGTAAGACAAGAAGTTCATTGCCAGTTGCGTGAACGAGAGCGCTAATCTCCGAGAGGTAGGTCCCGCTGTCGTGAAGAGGTTGATAGAAGGTTTGCACATCGAAATCGAGAAAGAGCATGCTGTCCCCATTGCGCAACTGGGCGACAAGCACGACTTTCTCCAATGGATTAGGAAGCCAAACACCGTTCTCCACTTTCTCAAAACCACGAGTGAGAAAAATACTCAACGGCGAGTAGGCTAGGTAGCTCTGCGTCCAGTGTCTCAAGGCTCGCAGAGTGCGATACGTCTGGCTGGTCGGCGATGCAATCCTGGATGCAACTCTGTAAAAGTCTGACGTTTCCGCCTCTACAGATTCCGCCAATAGCGACCGTTCGGACACTTGCCAAATGATCAGACCATCCCGCATATGCAGGCGTTGGATCAACTCGTTGGTCATCTTCCATTGGGCGCCGCCACCAGCGCCGTTATATACCCGCCTGCCCGAGAGATGGCTCATCAACTGCCCGCTGAGGGTATCCCCGTCCGATACCCCACATCCCACGGCAAACGAATCACCGACCACGATTGCCGCTGGCATGTCGTTGATTCCTCCGCTCGGCGGATTTCTATAGCCGAATTTGTCCGTGGTGAAAACCTCTCGTCGGTATTGGCGGAAGCGCGGGAGATTTCCCAGATTCGGGAGGTCACCGTGAGAACGATCATTTTCGTAGCGGAAATTCGGTGCGAACCACCCTTCCGCAGTCGCAAATAGGCCCGCGGGCTCCCATGCGCGAAAGGCGATACGCTGAGGGGGAACAAATCGCAGCGCCACATCCATGATCAGCGTTGCAAGAAGGAGCGAGGGAATCAAGAAGCGAAGTCCCATCCAGCTCCGTTGGTGGCCGCGATCGTGTTGGCGGGAAGTTTCCATTGTTTCAAAATTGGAAGTACAGAAACGGGGTAGGTTTGCTCCCATACATTATGCTTATACATGCTGCGAAAAGCACCGCCAAAGCGAGCGCCGATGCCCAACCCCAACGGTGAGATAGCTCAAATGAATTCGGACAGAAATGCGCCAAACCACCCGCGACTAGAATCAACAATACTAAAATTCCTGTTCCTTTAACGTTCGTTGCTGTTTCCCATACGAACATTTTCTTCAACCATCCCACCGCCATGACAAAGCTTGTCGAGCGGAATAGGACCCAGCCGACCACAACCAGAACGAACGTGACCGCCCTGCGGAGCCATTCCGGCATCCCGACGACCCCACGGGAACCGTAACGCGACGCGATGAGAAGCAGTCCGTGGAATGCGCCCCATACTACAAACGTCCAGTTCGCCCCATGCCACAAGCCTCCCAGCAACATCGTAATCATCAAGTTCCGGCAGGTCAGCCACTCTCCGCCCCGCCCGCCTCCCAGTGGAATATATAAATAATCTCGCAGAATGGTCGAAAGCGAAATATGCCAGCGCCGCCAGAAGTCAGAGGGATCCAAAGCTTTGTAAGGAGAATTGAAGTTTTGTGGAAGCCTGACGCCGAAAAACAGTGCAAGGCCGACCGCCATATCACTGTACCCTGAGAAATCAAAGTAGAGTTGATACGTATAGCCGAGTGCACAAAGCCAGGCACTGGCGGTCGACAAATAACTCCATTGTGAAAGAGCTGGATTGATTATGCTAGCGATTGAGTCTGCAATTAGGACCTTCTTGATCATTCCTAATGTGAAAAAGGACATTCCTCTTTCGAGTGCATCCGGAAGATCGGGGTGATCGATTCTTTCGAGATCCCCCTCGACCTGCCGAAATCTAACAATTGGTCCGGCCACTAATTGTGGAAAGAACGAAACGTAACACGCAAACTCAAAGAAATTACGGGTTGGTACAATTGTGCTTCGATAGCTGTCCACGATATAGGTGATTGTATGAAACGTATAAAACGAAATGCCTACAGGCAGGAGAATGTCAAGGTGAGGTGCTGTTGCATGGAATCCCAGTGCGCTCACAACCTCGCTCACCGAGGACATTGCGAAGTTGGCATACTTGAAGACACCCAACAGGCTCAAATCGATCGCCACCGGCAATACAAGGCAGAGCCGACGTGCTCGCGGAGTTTTCCAACGGAGGAAACCTAGGCCCGCAAAATAACTCACGGTGGTGGACACCGCCATCAACAAGCAAAACTTGTAATTCCAGAATGAGTAAAAAACGTATCCACTCACCGTCAGCCAGACGTAGCGCTGTTTCTTCGATGTGAGCTTCAAGAAAACGAAATAGGTGACAGGAAGGAAGACATAGAGAAACTGAAGGCTGTTAAACAGCATCCTTATCGAGCCTTTGCACTTGGTCCGCGCCGCATAGTATCACAGAAATTGCGTACGCCATTGGTTTGAGGTCGCCTTCCGACGGAATCTTAATCCAGAGTTTGTTGCTTCCGAAAAAGAAAGACACCGTGGGTTGCGAGTTTACCAGGGCAGACTTTCTCAAATAGCGGTTCTGCCCAAACCGACAAGGCCACAGTGATTCTTCGAAGCGTCCAGTACACTCGTCGGACCAAATTAGGCAATTCATGATCTCCTCCAGCTGAACCAGAGTGGAGTGACGGGTCTTCCGAGACGGCGTACCCAGCAAGTGCACGAAGCTTTTGCACCGAGTACACGAAACCCCTGTCAAAAAGAAAATACTCGTGACCACGCCAAGAAACCAAGCTGACTCCGTCCGTAGATACTTGCCCTATCCAATCGTCCGGGCGCCGTGAAAACACGTGGGACCCATGCCCGCGAATTAGTTCGATAAGAAACAGGTATCCCCCTGGCCGGAGAACTCTAACCATCTCCAAAAGCGCACGGACCTGCTCTTGGGGCGGAATGTGCTGAATAACGGTAACTGCAGAGACACACTCAAACGATTCGTCGCGAAAGGGCAGATTTTGTACTTCGCCGGAGACCATGGGGGAGAGCGTTCCTCTTTTTCGCGCGATCGAAAGCATTTCGGACGATTGGTCTATTCCTACGACGGACAGCCTGCGTTCCTCCAGCCGACGGACCCACCTCCCGGTGCCGCAGCCCACGTCAAGTACACGTGCGCCATGCAAGAGAGCACAGTAATTCAGCGCCCGACTCCATGTTCTGCTTTGCAATCGATCAATTACTTTATTGAACCACCTGGGCGTTCCGGGGTGCAGTACAGGGGCGAAACCCGTTAGGTCAGTTTCGCCAAAATCTTTCGCCAGTCGTGTCCAGAATTCTCTAGGTAAGTATTTGTTCAAAGGATCTGTCCTGTTTCTTAGTGTGACGACATTTAGCTTTGTTGACATCCTCAACTGAGTCCCGAGATGGCTAGACCCGATGAATGTTGTAGGCCAAGCCGAGCCGTAAGGCCTGGTAAATATGCATCTCCATCGTTCGTCCAAGTGCGCGAACCGACAGCTTCCGCATCACCGAAGAGAACAGGGTTTCCACCAACGCGCGCCTTCGGTAGACGCGCAGGGGAAACGCTCCTCGCACCACGACGCGAAGTCCATGAACCCGCCAGGTTTTCGTTCCCCGCTTGGCTGAAGTCACGCTTTGTGCCCAGAGTTCCTTGCGGAAAAGCGTGTGATTTCTTGCGCTGTCAAGCTCCGCGTCGCCCGCACCAACCTGATGCGTGTTTCCCCATTCGCGGCGCGCACCACCGTCGGCAAGGTTCAGATTCCAATGTACCTACGTAATGGAAAACTTGCTTGGGATATTGAGCACCCCGCTCCCAATGATCGTAACCGATGCTGAAAGTTTTCAGTGACAACCATCATTTCGGGCAAGCACTCCCAAGCGTCTAGGAGTTGTCCTCCCTCATATAAACTCACGCCCATGAATAAGGTCCTGGACGGACAGGGAGCATTGGGAAGAAATATAGGAGATCACGGACTCCTGACTCTAACTCGACGTTACCTACCGCCAACCCCAGCTAAGTTGACGGTCGTGATTGTAGAGGGTGACACCGTGGTGCCCCATGTGCACGGCGGAAGTAACCCGCACAACAAACATTAGCGCGATTACTCCTCGAACGCAAAAGATAACCAGGCTTCTGGGAGGCTCCCGAAAGAGTGCGAGCCCGCCGGCTGCGGACCATTGGAATCAGGGCCGGTTTGGGATCAAGTGACGGATGGTTAGGCTGTCCGCGGCAGCGAGAACACCGAGGCCGGAGTGCAGCTCGCACCCATGGGCGATCAAGAAGGCTTGGTTCGCGAACTCGTTCTGGTTTTGAAGCAATAAGGGCTGCGCGAAACCCTCTGGCAGCGCAATTATTATAGGAGGCAACCGACCGTTACTTCTCATGGGAACGCCTCGCCGATGCCTACCTCTTATTTCTTCGGATGAATTGGTGATCAGGGATTCTGCCGAATTCGACGATGGAGCTGCAGTTGCGACTGAGTATTTGTATGGTCGGGGGGGCGGAGCGGCTGGAATCCTAGAGGGGACGGCCTAGAACGCGAAGCGGAAACTCAGAAATTGTACGAAAGCGAAGTGATCGGACGGCCTCACTGGTGTTCATGAAGGACGTGCGCGAGTTTTCGGCGGGACGACAACATTGTGGGGTGGGCCGAGCACTGCGGTTAGACGCGTTCGATCTGCAGAAACGTAGCTGGTTCCCGCACAGTGGCTGGCCCATTTCCCGAGAAGAACTCGAACCGTTTTATGACCGAGCGGGCAGGTGCTCCAGCTTGGCCCCCGCATCTCTTACCGACACCGTGTGCCGGGTTCGGGCTCCAGGATCTCGGATTCGATCCGACGAGGCTTTATATGGAATGCTCGCAATGGAGTCCCAACCCGAATTTCGGCACGACCCATCGCCACGAACTCAGGTAAGCGCTTATTCTTGCGCTTGATACGCGGGCTCTGAAGTCTATCCCTATCTCGATATGCTATTGGACATATTCGACGAATCGTTAATAAGCGCCCTTCGTGAGTTATATTAGTGTGTCTTGCATCATCTGCGTCCGACTTGATCCTGCGCCGAGAGCCGGATGAATCGATAGCGCGAGCGACAGCGACGGTGATCCTGAGGAAGGTAGCGCGAAAACATGAATCCTGCGTTCCGTCTCTCCATTGCGATCCCGCTGCACAATGAAGAGACCGTATTGCCGGAGCTCCTGCGTCGGACGCTCGGTGCACTGAACCAGATCGCCGGTGGCCCGCACGAAATTGTATTTGTGGACGATGGAAGCACCGACCGCACGTTCGCCCTCCTGGAAGAGGCCGTGCGACAGGACTCGCGCGTCCGGGCGATCTCGCTTTCGCGGAACTTCGGGCATCAGGCTGCGCTGACCGCTGCGCTCGACCACGTCGCCGGTGACGCTGCGGTTGTCATGGATGGAGATTTGCAGGACATACCCGAGGTCATCCCGCAATTCGTTGAGCGCTACCACCAGGGATTCGACGTAGTTTACGCGCAACGCCTCCGCCGCAAGGAACCTTGGCCGCTGCGCCTGTGCTATTTTGTTTTTTACAGAATGATGGCCACGCTTTCCGACGTGCAGCTACCGGTGGACTCCGGGGACTTTGGTCTAATGTCGCGCCGCGTCATCGATCAGGTCCGGCGCATGCCCGAACACCACAGGTACTTGCGCGGGATGCGAAGCTGGGTGGGGTTCCGGCAGATGGGGCTCCCGGTCGAACGGGAAAAGCGCCATTCGGGGAAGAGCAAGTACAATCTCTGGCGATTGCTCAAGCTCGCAACGGACGGAATTTTCGCATTTTCGATCGTACCGATTCGTGCCTCCGCTATATTGGGCGCCGCGGCCGTCGGTGTCTCCGTGGTGTACCTGTTCTATGCCCTCTACTACCGGCTCATTCTAAACCGGTCACCTCAGGGTTTCACTGCGCTAATTGCGGCAATTACATTTCTATCTGGCGTACTACTCTTTTTCCTGGGAGTGATTGGTGAATATGTCGGGCGCATCTATGAAGAAACGAAGGGTCGTCCCAACTACGTCGTCGAGCGCGTTGCTGGGACCTTTGCGAGCGGGACGAAAGGGGCTTCGGCGGAGATGCGCCGCTGGGAACGATCTTCGGAGCGGGAACTATTCCGTTAGCTTTGTGATAAGCGCCACCACATCTGCCCGGATGCCTGACCCGAGGTGACTTCCACACGCACCATAACGTATTTGTCGCCACCGGCCGAGGTCAGCATGGCCGATAGGTGGTTTGAGATCGCCGCGATCGATCACTTCTGGATTCGCCGGCGGTTCGAAGTCCTCCAACGGTTGGCAGGCGGTCTGGTCGCCAGTGCTCGTGAGATCGCCGAGATTGGTTGCGGCCACGGCCTGCTTCAACTCCAAATCGAAGAAACGTACGACCAGGACGTTACAGGATTCGATCTGAATGAGGTCGCCCTCAAAAAGAACGTAAGCCGCCGCAGCGCCATCAATTGCTACGACATCTACCAGAAAAACCTGGCGTTGCGAGGAAAATTTGATCTAATCTTTCTGTTTGACGTGCTTGAGCACATCGCCGATGAAGGCGCCTTCCTGGGCGCGGTGCTATTTCACCTTGCACCTGGCGGAAAGTTAGCCGTGAACGTTCCGGCCGGGATGTGGGCCTATTCCGAATATGATATCGCGGTTGGACATGTGCGGCGGTATTCGATCGGTTCCTTGCGAGAAACGGCCAAACGCAACAATCTTGAGATTGCTGAGTGCACCTACTGGGGAATGCCACTCCTACCCGCTTTGGCGCTTCGGAAGCTTTGGCTGCTCGGAAAGCATGACAAGAACGAGATCGTCTCTGCCGGAATGGATTCGAGAAGTGAGGTCATTAACCGGCTATTGGGATTGGTTTCCCAGTGTGAACCGATTCCACAAATGGTTCTGGGAACTTCATTGATGGCTGTGCTCGAGGCTGGTCGCGATGAGGGCTAACTCCGGCGATTCACTTCTGATGCACACCGATCGTCCTTCGAAGAGTGCCGCCTCAACCACCGAGGAGCAGGTCTGGATCGAAAAAATCAGGAGCTTCGTCATTCTTGTTTTCTCGCTGAATGTGATTTCAGCAGCGATGTTCATAGGCTTGGTCAACCGCCCGGTCTACGATGACCCGTTCAACATTTTCGACGTTCACAATTACGCTACGCGAGGTCTGTCGGTTGATACGCTCTTGTCTCAAAGAAACCCGCCAGGCCCTACAAGCTTTCTGTGGATGGCTGCGGGAGTGCGTCTGCTGCGTGGTGGCGAATTACGTGACGCGCGAATCGCTGCCCTAGCAAGCTGGATGTTGTTGGCAGCTGGAATCCTTGTTGCTGCACGATTCAGCAGGTTTCCCCGACTCTGGTATGGCTGCCTGCTATCCCTGCTGGTCTTCCCGCATGCAATTGAAGCAGCCGCCACAGTACTCACGGAAGGTCCGGCGCTGCTCTTTGCTCTTTTCGGGGTTTTAGCATGGACCGAATTCGCTTCCTTGCCAAATGTATCAGCCAAGCATCTTGGTCTAGGAATGCTCGGCGGCCTCTCATTGGGGCTAGCCGTGACATGCCGACAGTATTATCTAGCGCTATTGCCCGCCTCTGTGTTCTTTGCCTTTTACCAGAGGCGAACACACTCCTGGAAAGAAAAACCACTATGGGTGGTTAGCGTGGTTCTATCGCTGGCCCTCGCTACCGTACCCGTGCTTCTCCTGGTCCTGATATGGAAAGGCATCTCAAGCCCTGGAATGGCTGCAGGTACGTCATACACGAATTTGAGGGCCGCTGTGGGTCTGAATTTGTCGCGGCCGATTGTCGCCGCTTTCTACGCAGCGGTTTACCTGGTACCACTGACATTCCCCGCGATGATTCGAATGAATGGTTCACGGCGTCGTATGGCGGTTTTGTTTGCGATTCTGGGAGGAGCAGTCGTCACGATTTTCGGCTCTCTGTTTTTGCAACCCGGGCCGCTGAATTCGCTAATTCGATTTGCATCGCGCCTGCCTCACGGCGGCACAACACTCTTCGCGGTCATCGCCATCGTCGCGATCTACAACGCTGCCTCGGTCTGCGCATTGCTTTGGGAGCAGCGACAAATGATCTCGTCCTGCGCGCCTGCCGTTTTCGCGTTACTCGTGATTCTATTCTTCGTCGCGGAACAATTCGGGGTGGGGGGCAATCTTCCGTTCTACGATCGATACGTCCTGCAGTTGGCGCCTTTCCTGGGATTGATAGCCTTCACCGTGCTGCCGCGCCTCACTCCGGCGCGCGTCTTCGCCCTTGCTAGCCTATCCGCTCTCAGTCATATCATGCTGTGGCGATTTGGATTCAACGGATGAACATTGCTATAAGAATGGAATGTCGCTCATTCGTTGAGTGATGGTTGCACCGCGCCGCGAGCCTGGCCAAAAACGCGCTTCACCCGTTCCGATCACGGCCTGGCTTCCAATGGAGCGCAGCAGGAATATGCAACCCGGCACGACAAGCTGAATCACCTGCGAGCAACGGGTCTGCTCACTGATAGTCGTGACGACAGTCGAAGGCGTAGGGGGGTGTACTACCCTTGGACTACGAAAGTATGATGAGGGGGAGGCCCATGCGCTCCTTTCAGAGGAACTGGCCCTGCGAAGGAGCTAGGGTTTGGTGAACGGACACAAGATTTCAAGGCGTGCTTGGCTGCAGTTCGGGCCATTGTTGGCGTCGCTCCACTCGGGTTTCTCCCTCCTTTGCGCCGGAGTTCCCGCGGAACCCGTCGCAGCAGCCAGAAAAAATTCCGCCGCCCATGCAAGCTGAGCCTGCGCCCTTGTCCTTCAGCGATCCAAATCCACTGCCGAATTTTCTGCAGCGTTGTTCAGCAAGCGCGCTTGTCTACCTAGTGCGATGGAGCGACATTTCGGCTAGCCAGGTGAGAAGCCACCCGCGTGGATTCCGGCATCTGGGCGACTGGGATTCAATACCCGACAAAGTTCTGTTGCACAGACTTTGCACTTGCATCCGGGCGATTGTCCCGGCAAAGTTCTAATTCGTGATCCTCAGAACGTCAAACCAAAGGAACCGGCTGCTCCTGGTGGCGATGGCATTCCTGTTTGCTGTGGTTCTGTCTTTCTTTGGGATTCGTGCGGCGCTGGCCGCGCATTATGTCAGCTTGAATACCAGGGCAGGTTTTGAGACTGCCGTCCGACTGGAACCCAGTGATCCCGATATGTGGTATTTTCTCGGCCGCTACTGGCAATTCGACACAGTCGAGGCAGATACAGGCAGGGCCATCAGAACGTATAGGACTTCACTTGGTCTGAACCCTCTTTCAGCCGATACCTGGCTGGACTTGGCTTCGGCATACGAAACACAGGGTGAGATCGATGCGGCACGCAAAGCATTTCTTGAAGCTAAGCGTGTCTATCCTGTCTCTGCAGAAGTTCTTTGGGGATACGGGAATTTCTTATTGCGGCAAAACGAATTGGAATCCGCGTTTGCAGAGTTTCGCGGTGCTATCGACCAAGACTCCCAACTCGGAGCAGAAGCCGTTCGGATCTGCCGACATGTTGAACCAGATTTTGATCAGATTCTTTGCCGGGTTTTCCCACCCAAAGCCGAGGCATACCTGAGTGCTGTGTGGGAATTGATGGATGAAGCTGATACCACTGACGCGCTAAAGGTTTGGTCGAAACTTTTTCCTCTACATCCTAAGCTGCACAGTCGCGACGTGATTCGATTGGTTGAGGGGCTGGTCCGCAGTCAGCAGACAACTGAAGCAGCCAGAGTGTGGAGGCAGGCGGTCACTTTGGTGGACCTGCCGAAATTGGATGATCCAGCGGGATCGTTGATGTGGGATGGTGGATTCGAAACAGATGTCACTGGCGGGGGCCTGGCTTGGCGCTTCGGGCAATATCAAAACCCCGCGATTAGCTACGATCACAACGTAAGGCATTCCGGATTGCGGGCTCTGAGGCTCGATTTTGATCAGAAAAACACTTCTGGCTTTGTTGACGTTTGCCAGTTGGTGGTTGTAGAGCCAAAGACCGCCTATGAGTTTTCGGCTTGGCTCCGCACCAAAGACATGGCCAAAGAGGGAGGCATCTTTTTTCGCCTTGTCACGCCGGGCCCTCAGGCGAGTCCAGTTTTTGAGACTACCAAACTGCTTGGAACGAATGAATGGACTAAGGTATCGATACCTTGGACCTCGGCTGACGAATCTCGTTCAGCACAAATTTGTCTTGAGCGGTTAAGAGCGTATGACCAGCACCACGGGACCACATGGGTCGACGATGTTTCGATGCTCAAGCTCGACTCAACAACAAAGTAGTTCCATGTAAGTTGAGCGCTGGAATACCAAGCCAGAGTATTCGAAATCGACCGTTGCAGGACAATCCTATTTCGAAAACCATTGCGTCGAATGCACGAGAGTGGCTCGGGAACGAACCGCACATGTAATGCCGAAAGTATTTTTGCGAGCCATTCTCACAGTTCAATGTACACATAGGTGCACGCATACGCCTTGCTCTCGGTCTGTGTAATTGCTAACGGTATACAATATTGCACATATGCCGCACACTATCTACTCTTTGACAATCGTTTACCAAGAAGAACTTTGAAGGCGACTAGACTCTCGGTGATCGACCTCGGCAGAGTTGACACTGCTTTTAAAACAATCGGGATGGAGTAGAGGGAAAACACTGACGACCAACATGGGTTCGCTGAAGGTCCCCGGCCGAAATCGGAGGGATGTCGAGCTTTTTGTTTGAAGTAAACGTTTTCTCAGTGTATATCTAGAATCTAGTGAGGGCTTTTTATTCATGATTCGATTTGGCTCTGGCACTTTGCAGTTAGGCGCCCTGATTCTGATGACCCTCTTCCTCGAGCCTTGCTCGGCAAAAACTGGGACGCTCGATGAGCCACACGCCATCCTGGTAGAGGGCGATGTTGTCGGGACACATGATCCTTCCATCATAAAAGAGGGAGATGTGTGGTACCTGTTTGCGACCACGCCGCCCAATTTAAAAACCGGGGAACAGTTCCCTGTCCGTTGCTCGAAAGACTTGGTGCATTGGAAAGCTTGCGGACACGTGTTCTCCGAAACTCCCGCGTGGATTAAGCAGGAAAGCCCGAAAACGAAAGAGCTTTGGGCGCCGGACATTTCTTATTTCGACGGGAAATTTCATCTGTACTACGCGTATTCCTTGTTTGGGGTGAACACCTCCGGGATAGCGCTATTGACGAACAGGACTCTCGACCCGCAGAGCCCGGATTTTGGGTGGGTGGACGAAGGATTGGTACTACGGTCACGCGCCGAGGACGACTTCAACGCGATCGATCCAAATCTGATCCTCGACGAAGGAGGGCAAGCTTGGTTGTCCTTCGGGAGTTTTTGGAGCGGAATCAAGATGCGCAAGCTCGATCGGAAAACCGGTAAGCTTTCGTCTGACGACACCAAGGTTTACGCCTTAGCGAGCCGCTACAGACCGCCGAATTACGATCCCGCCAAACCAGGACTTCCCCCGGACTACCAAGCGATAGAGGCGCCTTTCATTGTCCGCCATGGCGACTACTACTATCTTTTTGTGTCGTACGACCTCTGTTGCCGTGGAACGAAAAGTACCTACCATACCCTCGTGGGGCGGTCGAGGGAAGTCACCGGACCCTACCTGGACGCTTCGGGCAAAAAGATGAGCGAAGGCGGCGCGACGCCGCTGCTCGATGCAAATCAGAAATGGCTCGGCCCGGGTGGCGAATCGATCCTGCTTCAAAAGGACGGTGACATCATCGTGTTTCACGCCTACGACGCGAAAACTGGAAATCCATCGTTGCAGATTTCCACGTTAACGTGGACCGATGGCTGGCCGCACGCCGCGCTGGACGGTGGCGATTCTCAAGCAAAACATTGAGAGCAAATGCGACTGGCGGATTCCACGCAAGACAAGCGTTGGGATGTTCGTGACGTTCGACTCACCTCGCCAAGTATATTGATTCCCATGTGTTAGCCGCCGTGAACATTCAGCTAAACTAGCAGGCCCCAACGCTATGGATTTGCTTTTTCGAGGGCATGCGCATCGACCGGATCCAAAAGCTTGAGGATGATGCGATGCCGATCCAAATCTTCGTGCTCTAACTGGCTGGCGATTTCCATTTGTTCGGCGGACTCCCTGGATTTGCCAAGCCGGGCATAAGTCAGTCCCAGGTAATAGTGAACTTCTCGTATCGAAGAATCCGCTGCGAGAGCGGCAAGCAGGGAATCCAAGGCTTTCGAATAGTCCTTGCGCTGAAATCGAATTCTTCCTAGGCCTAGTAGCGCGCCCGCATTTTGTGGAGCACGCTCGAGCGCGGATTGGAAGCGACTCGCGGATCTATCCAGTTCGCCGCCATCCAAATCCAGGAATCCAAGCTGCACGTAAGCTTCGGTTTGATCCGGCTGAAGTTCGATCGAACGCTGGAACTCGGTTCGCGCCTCTTCCGTCATTTCAAGCATGCGCAGTACAAGCCCCAGCCCGAAATGGCCAGTGGGGTCTCGAGGACGCAGCTGAACATACTTTTCAAACAGTTCCCGCGTGGCGGGGATTTTTCCGAGCCCCATTTGCGCCCGGCCCAGCGCGTAGATGGAGTTGGCGTCCGCGGGACGCAAAGTGAGAACCTGTTCGAAGGCCAGCCGGGCATCCTCGTATAAGGACATGCGCAATGCGACGATCCCGAACTCATATTCCAATTCAGGGTCATTCGGCGCCACTTTTTTGGCGCGCATCAAGTAGGACAGCGACTTTTCCAAATCTTTTCGCTTGAGAGCAGCGCGGGCCTGGTCTCGCAAGAGCTGCACAAGCGGCTTGGAGGCGTCTTCCCTACCTGGCTCGATCTCGAGGGCGGATTCCAGTTCGCTGATGGCTTGGTCCGCGTGGCCCATTTCGTAGTAAAGAAGCCCCAGGCTTACGTGGGCGCCGGCGTATTGTGGTTTTACTCGAATTACCTTCTCGAAGAGTGCTTCCGCATCTTCACGGCGGCTCTGCTGCGCCCGGATGATTCCGAGAAGGTTTAGAGCGCGATAGTTCTCGGGGTCATCCGCGAGGACGAGTTGCACGTCGTCTTCCGCGTGTTTCAGATCACCTTGAACTAGAAACTGCGCCGCAGAACGGAGATGTGGCAGGTTTTCGCTCGTAGCAGGAGATTGCGCCCAAGCGCTGGGATCGGCCGCCAGGATCATCGCGCACGCAAGCAATAGCAGAATCATGCATTCATCTTGAGGATTTCTAGCTTTTCTCACAAGCTACTCACCGCGCGCAAATTGGAACTCGGGCAAATCCAACCGGCCAAGAAAAGATCCACGCGGACTACTTCGGAGCACTGGCTTCCTCTCGAATCCTCACTTTTCTGTCTGCCGATACATTCGTCAGTATTTGCGTAATCCCGCTAGGCCAATGAACCTCGATGCGCTCGACAGTACTCTCAGAACCCAGCCCGAAGTGAACGCGGCGATCGCTGGAGGACTGGTAGCTTCCGCCCGTACTTACCGTGGCAAATTGCGATCCGCCCTTCGTTGAGATCATTATGTTAGCGCCAATTGCGTCGCGGTTGCTCTTTACTCCCTCTAGATCGAGAGTTATCCAGTGGTTGGCGCCAAGCGTTTCGTTCAGCAGGATCCATGCGGGACCATCATTGGACGCAACGATCACATCGATCTTGCCGTCGTTATTCAAATCCCCCGTGGCAAGGCCACGTCCAACCCACCTTTCCTCAAAGGCCTTACCGGAAGCGCGCGACACATCGACAAATTTTTTCCCGGCGACGTTGTGCAGCAACAGAGGTGGCTCGCGATAGTGGAGATGCGGCTCGGAGGTTTCAATCGTATCCATGACATGAGCCTGAGCCACCACGATGTCTTTCCAGCCATCGTTGTCGAAGTCGAAGAATTTTACGCCCCAGCCGGAGTGGAGCAAGGTTGCGCCTGCAATACCTGTCATGGTAGCCGAATAGCTGAAACTGCCGTCTCCTCCGTTTACGTAGAGGGCGTACTTCTGATTGGCCAAGTCTGTAATCACGACGTCCGGCCAGCCGTCGTTGTTGTAATCCGCAAAGTCCACGCCCATACCGGAATAAGTGGCACCGCTGCCGTCCAAAGCTAATCCAGAGATCATCCCGATTTCTTCAAAAGTGCCATCTCCCTTATTGTGAAAAAGAGATTGTGGAACGGCGTCATTGGCAATCAAAATGTCCGTCCAGCCGTCCCGGTCATAGTCCGCTATCGCGACACCCAGACCCTTCCCCGGCTTATTCATTCCTACCTTGGCCGACACTTCCTTGAACTTGCCGTTGCCTTCGTTATGGTAAACCAGGGGCGTAGCCGGTTTGAACAGATCCGGATGGCAATAGGCCCGATATCCCTCTTTGTGTTCCCCGCAATAGATGTCCTGAAAATCCCATTGCATATAACGGGCCACCACCAGATCAAGAAGTCCGTCGTTGTCGTAATCGACCCAAGCAGCACTGGTAGACCATCCCGACCCTGCTACGCCGGCGCTTTCGGTTACGTCTGTAAACGTTCCATCGCCATTGTTGTGATAGAGCGTGTTTCGGCCGTAGCCAGCAACGAACAGGTCTTCATAGCCGTCATTATCATAGTCCCCGACCGCTACGCCCGTGGAATAAAACCTCCCGGCAAGGCCTGCCCTTTCAGTGGCGTCTTCAAACGTTCCATCCGGCTTCTGGTGATACAGGCGATTCCAATATTCGGGGCCGTTCTTCCTTGGAATCGCGGCCTCGGTCATGGGATCGTCAAGCCGCGCGCCGTTGCTGAGAAAGATATCCAGGCGGCCATCGTTGTCATAGTCGAATACGGCGGCGCCTGAACCCATTGTTTCAAGAAGATATTTCTTGGAAGTCGGGGAGGCCCGATGGCGGAAGTCGACGCCTAGCTCCTTCGTGGCGTCTCGAAATCGGCCGGCACCTAGAGGCTCGAGCAGTTGCGTTTGGGGCCCGGCACTCTGGAGAATCCAACCACAGTCAACGCCAGACAAGCCGAAAGCAGCCAGATTGAGAACTTTTGCATCTGTTCAGAACGGCAGAATAGCACGCCCGAATGAACCCAAGAATCGAGAGGGCGCGTAAGAATCGTCCTCCATAAGCAAAAGCCGGAGTGCCGGGATGGGTAGTTCCAGGCACTCCGGCTCTCGATTCGGGGTGTTTAGAATTCTATTCGGAACTCCAGTTGCAATGCTCTTGGGCCTAGAATGGTGGCGCTCGTATCGAGGCAACCGAAGACGTTTATGTTGGCCGCCCTACAATTGCCCTGCGGGTTAGCGTTTGTGGGAGCGGGGTTCAAGTCGAAAGATCGATTGAAGATGTGCCGGTTAAACGCATCGATGGCCGTGGCTCGCAAGAGAAGATCAAGCTTCTCGGTCACATGCGTTCGTTTAGTCAGATTGAAATCTTCACTGACGTACTTGGGGTCGCGCACGTTGCCAATGGTCCTGGACATGGTGCCGAATACATAGCCGTTTGGTCCTAACGGAGAATTGGGATCGAAGAATGCTTTCGTGTTGAACATCGGATCGGTAACGGGATCGAAGTGCCCACTCAGGTACTGCTGGCTGAAGATCGGTTGTCCTTTAACCAAGTCGTAGCGGAAGTTGTAACCCCCGAACCCGGTGCCCCCCGTCGCGCAGCAGAAGGAAAGAGGCTGCCCGCTCTGATACCGTTGAACCCCTCCGACTTGCCAGCCTCCGACCAGCTTGTTAACGGCGCCGCCCTTGTCGACGAAGCGCTTCCCTTTGCCGACGGGCACGTCGTAGACGTAGCTCATTACCAGAGTATGAGGAACATCTTGGTTGCTGATGGATTTCTCACTTCTTAAATCGTAAGGATTCTGAGCACTGCCTCCCCCATGCAAGGTGGCAAAGAATGGCAACGCAGCATCAGCGTCTGTGAGTGTCTTGGACCACGTATACGACGCCATCAAACTCAGCCCATTGCGAAACCTGCGCCGCAGCGAAGTCTGGAGGGCGTTGTAGGTGGACTGCCCGCGATTCTCTAGAGCCCCGTCCGTATTGAACCCAAAGTACTGTGGAAACGGCACGAGAGCCTGGCCCACGCTCTCAGCTGCCGGGAAACCTGCGTACGGCAATTTGATTCCCGCCGCTTGCGCCGCCGGCGAGGATATGGAGTCGTTCAAAAGATTTCCGAGTGCCAAATTATTGGGCGTTAGGGTATTGACGGAGTCAAAGTTTGTGCGCAGATGCGTGGAATGCTGACCGACATAGGCCACGTCAAGAATCAGGTCAGGAAGGAGCTCATGTTGAACCTCGAGGCTCCAGTTTGTGATCATACCGGGGCGGCCATAGCTTGGATCGATGTACTGCGGGCCGGTAAGATTCAGCTGTGCAGGATCCAGGTTGGGGGGAGGCGTGAAAGCCGGGAATCCGCTATTGAGACTAAACGCCGGAGAGAAATTGTCCAGTGTCGAGAATCCGGGGTTACCCTGGAATCCAGCGCGGTTGAAAGCGCCGAAATCCGCGTAGATCAAAGGACCATAAAAGATTCCACCTCCTCCGCGGACGACCGTTTTGCCGCTGAACCTTTCAGGAGACCAGGCAAACCCCAGGCGTGGTCCAAAATCCTTGTACCACACGTTCGCCCAGTGCTCGTTTACGTTTCCGTTTCGGCCCGTTCCCGTGCCGGCAAATACCAGGGCCCCCGGTAGACCGCCCGCTCCGGGATTTGGAGTCGTAAGGCTGATGTTAGAGGTATCGCCATGCACTTCGCGCCGAGGAAAATCGACGTCCCATCGCAATCCGTAGTTAATGACGAGAGTAGGCGTGACTTTAAAGCTGTCTTCGAAGAACAGTCCATAGTAGGGTGAGACCCATTTGGGCTGGCCAGCGTAGGTTATCAGGTTGGAATCATGCACCAAGCCCAACAGCAAGCTGGCGGTGGGGCTGCCCGTGGTGTTGCCAAGGCCAATATTAGTTCCAGCGGTCTGTTGTCCCCAGAAGTAAAACGACCCAGTGCTGTTGTTCAGTGTGATTGGGTCGTAAATTTGCAAACGGTAGTCCAATCCCGCCTTGAAGTTGTGCTTTCCTTTCACCCACGTCAGATCGTAGTTCAATCGGTAGCCGTTATCGACGGTATCGCCGTTGACTGAGTCTCCTTGCCCCGTGGGCGGGTTCGCTCCGTTGAAGAGCCCCACGACCGGGTAGGTCCCATGGGCCTGCGCAGGAACCCCTTGAATGCCAAGTTGCTGATCCCAATTGCCAAGCACAGTAGATTTTGCGACGTTTACACTGTTCGTGCGGTTGTAGCCGATGCTTAGGTGGCTCAGCAGAGAGGGGGTAATGATGAAGTCCCAGGCTGCCCGGATGTAGTGCGTGGTGAATACCTGGAATCGTCCGGAGCCCGATGAATCAGCCCATGTCGGATTTACCGACGTGCGCCCGTTATCCCGGGACGAATACGAAAAGTAAACCTTGTTCTTAACACTCACGTCCTGGTCCAGCCTGAGAGTCATGGTGGTGTCCAAGATGGGAAAGCTGAAGGGGAAAATGTAGTTTTGCGTTGGAGAGTTATTTACCGGGCTGGGGTAATGCGTCAGAATGCTTTCCCCCACCTTGGACCAATCTGCTTGTGGAATTTTGTTGCCGGGGAAGGCCGTCCGGCACTGCTGTGGCTGTCCATTCACGGTCACCGTTTTAGTGGTCGACGGATCGAAAATCTGTCCGACGAACATTTGCGAACCATCGCATGGGTTAATCACGGGATTGCCCCCGCTCGTGAGCGGGGCTCCCAACAAGTCCGAAAAATCTCCTTGTCGTTCAAGCGCTGTCGGGACGGTGCTGGTGATCACAGCGCCCTGCGTCTGGCGAAACTGCTCCCATCCGAAAAAGAAATGCGTCTTGTCCTTGCCGTTATATAACTTGGGAAGCCACACCGGGCCTCCGAGTGTCAACCCATAGTCGTTCTTGCGATCCAAAGGCCGCGGTATCTTGTTCCAGTTGTCGAAAAATGAGTTGGCATCCAAGTCTTCGTTGCGAAAGAATTCATAAACGCCGCCGTGGAAGGCATTAGTTCCCGCCTTGGTGTTGAAACTTTCAATCCCACCTGTGGTGCGGCCCATTTCCGCCGGCATCGTGGAAGTAGTGACTTTGAACTCGGAAAGTGCGTCGACCGAAGGCGCCGTTTCGTCAAATGACGAGCCATTTTCGGAGCGAAACATACTTACGCCGTCAAGGAGAACTTCCGTCGCATAGTTCTGTCCACCGTTGATCTTGGACTCGAACGTCCCGCCGTTCCCGTTGGCTGTTCCTGGCCCGACGGCGCCCGGAGTAAGGAATACGAAAGCCTCCGGGGAGCGCATAGCTTGGACGACGCTTCCCAAAGGCAGGGGTAGGTCGTTCAGTTCTTTCGAACCTACCACCGTACCAATTTCGGAGGATTCCGTTTGTATGCGAGGGGTATCCGCGTCCACGATAATTGTTTCTGAGGATGCCCCGGTCACAAGTTTCACGTCGAGGGAGCTGGTCGTGCCGATTTCAACGACTACACCCTTCAGCGTTGCGACCTTAAATCCAGCGGCGCTCACGGTCACGTCATAAACACCAATGTTCAGATGCGGGAAGGTATAACTCCCGGCGTCGCTCGATAACACTTCGTATCTTGCGCCGGTTTCCGACGAAACAGCGGAAACCTTGGCCCCGCCCACCACGGCCCCGGATGGGTCGAACACCGTCCCAGCAATGGAGCCCTGGTTGGTCTGCGCCTGGGCCCCAACGGCTAGGATGATGAATAAAAGAGTGATGCGTACCAACGCTGTTTTCATTTCATATGCTCCCGTTAAGTGGACTCTCGAGGAACCCCAAAACACTGACTCTGCGATTTGCGCTCTGCATCCATCGACCGGAACTCATGCGCTGCCGTCCAAGGAGCCAGGCCCCTCTTTGCGGAAGGGCGCTCTGGGCGATGCCAAGTAAACGTTTGCTCGTCGGCGTCAAAAAAAGAAGGACTATTCATGGTCTTCCGTTTCTTTGCGGGCCCGTTTCAGCTTGTCCTGGAGCTTTTTGTCCTCGCGGACATCCGCCTCTTGCTTCATGCTCAGGAAGACTTCGAGGGCCTTCTTGGATTCGTCCGGTTTTTGCGAGCGCCGGTAGACTTGCGAGAGCTGATAGTACGACTGCCGCAGAATATCCTTGTCCGCTCGGGAGCTATTCGCAGTCACGAACGAAAAACTTTCGATGGCCCCATCGTATTGTGCGAGCTGCGCCTGCGCGCGCCCCAGCTGATAATGTGCTTCGATCGAGGCAGGAGAAGCCTGCAACACCTTGCGCATGAGTTCTTCGGCAACCTCGGGCTTAGACCTCTCAAGGCTCACGGTACCAAGTTTGTAGCGCGACGAAATGCCCTCAGGATCAATTCTAATTTCCTCTTGGAACGCGCCCTCGGCCGATTCCAATTGGTTCTGCTTCCAGTAAATGTCCCCGAGCTGCTCGTGCAAGCCAGGTTCTTCGGGATGGTCCTGGATCGCCAGCTGGCACTCCCGAGCGGCTTCTTCATACCGCTCTTGCTCAACAAAGGACTGGGCTAGAACCTGGTGGATTCTCCAGGACTTGGGGTCCACCTCGTACATGTGTTCGTAGCTTTTTTGCGAGAGGAGCATATGCGCGCGGCCGCGGTGATACAAAATGTCGACGTTATCAGGGCTGAGCAGGGCGGCGCGGTCCAAGCTTCCCACCGCACCTTCGATATCCCCATCCACGAGCTGCACTATTCCCGCCCACATCAAGGCTTCAGCGCTTTGGGGGGCCAATTCGACCTCACGCTTAAGGTCCCTTTTTGCGTCCGCGAGACGATTGAGCCGGTACTCGGCGATCCCGAGAAACAGATGCGCTCCGCGAAATTTTGCATCGATCCGAAGGCATTTTTCGAAGGCGGCGATGGATTCCTCCCACTTCCCCTGCTGTACCAGGACGAGCCCAAGATCGAAAAAGCCACCAGAAAATTGCGGAGCGATTACCGTCACACGAGAGAATTTCTCGAATGCTTCTGCGAAATGGCCCTGGCGCAATGCCGAGTTGCCCTGCGCCAAGAGCTTTTCAGAGGCAGAGTCTTGCGGACGCGCAGGCGCTCGACAGGCCAAACCAGCGACCAACACAAATAGCAAGGAATAACGCCGACTTGTAGAAGCCCCCAACACATTGGGCGAAATCTACTTCTGGCCCCCCACCGTGTCAAGTGTTTTTTAAATCTTGAGTAAACATTTTCTCAATCAATCCGGGCTGCCAGCACTGTGTTAGGAGCCTACTTGACGCCCCGGTCACGGCCCATTCGAGTAATGGTTTTCTTCAATTCAGCCCGCTAGGCGAAACCCGGGGCTTCTCTGGTCTTCCCCGCACTCCTCTGTCATACACGCTGGGGACCGGGCCCTTGCCTTCTTCAATTGCGTAATACCGGTCAACATCCTTCAAATGCACGACTTCGACGCCACCGCTGGGCCAGTGCACCTCGACTTTTTCCACCGACGTGGCTGCTCCCAGGCCAAAATGAACGCGGGGGTCATTACTAGAGGCATAGCTACCGCCGCTAAGCACGTCTCCGCGTTGTCGGAGCCCTCCAGCCGTGACGTACACCGTCGCACCAGTAGCGTCTCGTGGACTCTTGGGGCCACCTATTAACCTAAGTCCGAGCCAATGGTTCTGGTCCGCATGGACATTCCGCAAAAGGGCTGGCACAGATCCGAGCTGATTGATCACCACATCGATCTTTCCATCGTTAAACAGGTCGCCGAAGGCCGCGCCGCGCGCCGATAGCGTCAAACCCAACCCCGTGCCTTTGCGTGCCGGAATAAGTTCGAACTTTCCATTTCGTTTGTTGCGAAAAAGCAGGGGCCGCTGGGCAAAAGTCGTTCCCCAGTCGGTATGGTCCACTTCCGGGTAAACATGCCCGTTCGCAAAGAAGAGATCTTTCCAGCCATCGTTGTCAAAATCTAAGAAACCAGTCCCCCAGCCGAGGAAAGGGATCGTTATTTCGGCAATTCCGGCCTGATAGCTGACGTCCGTGTAATTCCCGTCTCCGTCATTGCGGTAAAGCGGTTTGTAATCATCCGAGAATGTAGTGGTCGAAAGATCGAGAAGACCATTGTTCAGATAGTCCCCAATGGCAATTCCCATCGACGCGGTTTCTCGGCCGTTTTCATTCAGAGCAAATCCGGACGCGTAACTTACATCTTCGAAGGTGCCGTCCCCCTTGTTCAGGTACAGGAAGTTAGGGGTCGAATCGTTAGCCACGACCAAGTCGGGTTTGCCGTCATTGTTTACGTCCGCGAAGACGGATGCCAACCCATAGTACCCGTGGGGATCCTCCACACCCGCCTTTTTGCTGACGTCCGTGAAGGTGCCGTCTCCATGGTTGTGAAACAAATGATCTGGTTCACCCCGAAGGCCGCGTGGACCGCACATGATATTTATGGAGCGAAACTGGCAAGTGGAAAACGCTACTACCGATGATCCTGGAATGGGAGGGTGTTCAATCTCGTAGTGCACATACCCAGGAACAAAGAGATCCAGATGGCCATCGCCGTCATAGTCTCCAAAAGTAGCTCCGGTCGACCAATTTCCCAGGGTCACGCCTGCTTTTTCCGCAACATCCGTAAAGGTTCCATCGCGATTGTTTCGATAGAGACGATTTTTTCCGAAATTTGTCACGTAGAGATCGGGCCACCCATCGTTATCAAAGTCCCCTACGGCCACTCCAAATCCCCACCGGTCGTTCGCCACTCCCGCTTTTTCCGTCACGTCGGTAAACGTGCCATCGTGGTTGTTATGAAAGAGTGCGGCGTGCGGCGGAGTCTCTTTCCCTAGCAAGCTTCGGTACGTTGCGCCGTTAACCAGATAAATGTCCAGCCACCCATCGTTGTCGTAGTCCAGCAGCGCCACGCCCGAACCGACAGTTTCCAGAATGAACTTCCTTTGCGGCGTTCCCATAACATGTTTCCAGGCTGTCAAGCCTGCGTTTTCCGCGGTGTCCACAAAAACAATCGGACCATCTTCCACCGTACCGCCCGCGGTGATCGGTCGGTTTTCCGAATCAAGAACAGGCTTGTGCACGCCAGCCGTGGCCATGGGCAGCTGAGCATTCCCGGGGGGCTCCTGTTTTGTTTGGGTTTGCGCCCGGACCGACAGATACCGAAAGCTTAGGAGTGTGAAGGCCATCCCCGCCGCGCTAAGAATGGCGCTAATCTTTGGAAGTCTCATGATTTGATGACCAGATCACCGTTCAGAAGGCTCGCCGTATGCGAACCTTTGTGCCGCGCTCAAACCGTCCTCTGACCTGCACAGATTCTTGGGCCAGGAACGCCCCAAAGCTATGTCCGATCATAGCTTCATCTCCTAAATGATGGTGTGTGGACTGGCACCCTCGCCAACCTGCGCGGGTGATACGGTGGTTGACCTCGACCTGCCTCTTCATACACCGACGCGATCGCCTAGGTTCGCGAATTCGGCGCCCAAGCGCTCCGGGCTCTATTCAGCCTTCGCCACTGCAAAGAAATCAACCAGATTTCCGTCCGGGTCACGGAAGTAAATCGAACGAGTACCCCATGGCTGGGTCGTCGGGGGCTTGACCCAGGTCTTCACCAGACTTTGCAGTCGCAGATATTGTTGATCGACGTCGTCGACTCTGAATTCCAGAACTATACCCTCGTTGCTTGCTGCTTTGGTCGAGCCCGGAATGTATTTCTCTTGAGCCCTCGCGGAGAAGATGGCCAACACTCCCCTGTCCGTGTGAAACTCGGCGTAGTCTTCGCCTGACCACTTCGCCTTGAATCCCAAAACAGGCTCGTAAAAGCTAGCCAGTTTCTCCACGTCATTGGTGATCAAACACGTATTGACAAGCTCTGGGCTGTGATCGCTATGTGGCGGCTTATCCGGAGTCGCTCGATAGGTTATAGGCCACGTTGTTGACATCGCTGCCAGTCCGGCGGCTAAGGTCCATACTCGGCGCATCATGTTTTCCTCCAAAGGAGTTGCAATCAAAACCCAGGCTAAATGAACGTGAACACTTTTAGTTCAGGCGCCCCCTCTTATCAGCAGCTAATCATAGTCTGTGAACGAGAGCCGGCGTGCAGGTCAACCGTGCCCGGAGAAGCTGTTCAGGCCGTACTCCGGAGAACAACCAGTTCTGTCCGAACTCGTGAGCATCGAGCTCGTCCCATAGCAATACCGATTCCTGAATCGTGGGTCAATCTAGAGCGAATAAATACCCATAGCAATAACCACTTGAAAGAAATCCGTGCTGACCAGCATGCTCGGTCCTTCGCCATTCGGGTTCGGCTACATTCTCTCATCCGCCCGGCCATGAAAACTGGAGCTGGCGAGACCATCACACCTGGCATTAATCCGAGAAACACGCCAGCGATGAAACTAAGCCATTCGAAATCGAGGGTTTCCGTGAACCGCGTCAATACAACTCCTCGGCCGCGTCTTCAACTAAAGATTGTCAAAAGGCTGTTGCACGCGGACGAGTATTAAGGATGCATAGCTCTGTGCGTAGAAAACGCGTGGATTAGTTTGACCGATGCGTAGATAAACGCGTAGAATACGCGTAGATTATGAAATATATCCATGAAGCCGAGGGATGGCCACGGTTCACTTGGCAAGTGGACCGTCTCGTTGCTCCTCTGTCCTCGGTGCGCTATCGGCAAGGCTTGCTTCTTGGAAAGATGCGCGCGTTAGGTTACCCGCTTCAAAAAGAAGCAACGCTTGCCGCTCTCACGGAAGAAACAGTCAAATCGTCTGCGATTGAGGGAGCTGTACTGAATCCAGAGAGCGTGCGCTCATCCCTCGCACGCCGAATGGGCCTGAGCGTCGCCGGTGCCCCGCGAGCGGACGGCCATATCGAGGGTATCGTCGAAATGATGCTGGATGCTACTCAGAAATATGCGGCGCCGCTCACAGACGAGAGGTTATTCGGCTGGCATGGGGCACTGTTTCCGAGCGGGCGCAGCGGTATTTACAAGATCCGAACTGCGGCATGGCGCGAGGGTGGAATGCAGGTTGTCTCCGGGGCGGAAGGAAATGAGAAAGTTCACTTTGAGGCTCCGGTTGCGGAACGTGTCGGACCAGAAATGGCCGCATTTCTCAATTGGTTCAACAGTGGCGAAGAAATCGAGCCTCTCCTCAAGGCTGGGCTAGTGCACCTTTACTTCGTCACGATTCATCCGTTCGCGGACGGCAATGGAAGAATCGCGCGCGCCATTACGGAAATGTCCCTAGCTCGATTGGAGATGAGCGCACAGCGCTTCTACAGCATGTCCTCCCAAATCCGCGAAGAGCGACGGAACTACTACCAGATTCTTGAAAATACTCAGAGGGACGGAATGGACGTGACCGATTGGCTGGCTTGGTTTCTCGACTGCCTTGGTCGCGCAATTGAAAGAGCAAACATGCTGACGGGCAGCGTCTTGGAAAAGGAAGCATTCTGGCGGCGCGTCAAGCAAGAATCAATGGTGGTCAGCGACCGCCAGAAAAAGATAGTGAATCTGTTGCTGGACGGCTTTGAGGGAAAATTGACAACCGAAAAGTGGGCAAAACTCACAAAGAGTTCGCACGATACAGCTTTGCGGGACATACAAGACTTAATCGAGAAAGGCATTCTCAAACAGGAAAAGGGCGGGGGAAGAAGCACGGCCTACGCTCTCGTAATCTGAGATGGGCGGACACCAAAACTGTACTCAGTATGCGTGAAACGCAGTGTGCACAACAAATTTGCTAAGGGCCTCAAGCAGAAACTCTCGGAGCTTGTAGAACGCGCCCAGGAGGTTATTTATTCTCCGGAGAAGGATGCGTCTATCCGTTCACCGGATCAATTACTGAGAATCCCCTGCGGTTCCGTCGGAGTTTCCCCAGACAACGGAATTGCCCCAGACCACGGAGTTGCCCCATACCACGGAGTTACCCCAAACCACAGAGTTACCCCACACAACCGAATTGCCCCAGACCACCGAGTTACCCCAAACCACCGAGTTGCCCCACACAACGGAGCTATTCCACACCGTCCCGGGAGCGCCGGCGATCGTAACGGTATTGTTGGACGAGTTGTACACAGCTGTGGGTGACAAAGCGGAACCCACGGCCGCGGGAGCAAGGTCAGTGCTGGCCAGTGCAGCGGCGGCGTCCACCGAACCAGCACCCACGGTAAATATGTCCGCTTCCATCTGATAAACCGTGCCCGTGCTCAGATCCGTTGCGCTCATGGATTGCGGAAAGCCCTTCCAAGCCGTTTTCATCAAGCGGGCTTTCACCTGATCCGGTGTAAGGGAAGGCGTCTGTTGCAGAAGTAGCGCCGCAACGCCGCTGACCACAGGGGTCGACATGCTGGTGCCGCTCAATTGGAAGTACTGCGCCTTACCGTGCGAGCTTCCGCAATTGGTCCGTGACGAATCGCACGGGTACACCACCAGGTTTGGGTACTGACTCGCTAATTTGTTGCTCTGTGAAGACCGGAGCGATACCACCGCGTTGCCTGGGGCCACCAGGTCCGGCTTAACGATATGATCGATCGCCGAAGGACCCTTGGAGCTGTAGCTGGTCATCGTCTGCGCAGTCTGCGCACCGGAACCATGGGTATTGGTGGCACCAACGGTAATCACGTACGGATCATTGCCCGGTGCACCGACGGTTGCATAACCATTCGTGCCCGCCCCATTGTATTGACCCATGTTCCCGGCGGCGGCCACGACTACAATGCCTGCCTTCCATGCGGACTCCACGGCCTGGCAAAGCGGATCCAGCGTGTAGCTCTCATACACTCCGCGGGACAGCGACAGATTGATTACCCGGATGTTGTAGGTGGTTTGCAAGGTAATGGCCTGCTGGATGGCAGAGATAACCCCGCTGTCCGTGCCTGCGCCGGTGCCGTCGAGTACACGCAGATTGATGATGTTGGCTTCTGGCGCGATTCCTGGATAGAAGTCCGGGTAGTATTGCAGGTTGGTGGAAGTGTACGCGTTCCCGGCGATGATACCAGCCACATGGGTTCCATGGCCAAAATCGTCATTGCCGTGGCCATTGCCAGATACGAAGCTTTGGCTGTGTACGACCCGTGACGGGGCTGTATTTGCCCCAGAGCTAAGGTCGACAACATTGTTGACGCCGCTATCGATCACCGCAATCCCGACACCCGCACCATTCCAGCCGCTGGCATTTGCCAGGTCAGCGTTCACGGCCGTCACAACGCTGTCTACTGCACCTCGTACCGGCCTGTCCGGTGAAATGTACGCTACCTCCGGATGCGATGCGATGCTGCTCAGATTTCCAGCTTTCACGGTGACCAATTGAGCGTGTACCAGCGGTAGTTCAGACTTATTCGTCGCACCATCTGCCGCTAGGTCCGGTTGCACTCCCGAGCTCTTAAACTGCACAATCACGTCCACCGGCTTTTCCGGATCAAGACTTTTCAGGTCTGGCGCGATATGAGAGGCGATAACAGCCTGCGGATCTTCTACACTCGCGGGTGCCACGCTGAAATCCATCTCTTGCTTCGCTGCACGCAATTCCTTGGTGTCAACGTTTCCTGCTGTGCTGACCGCTCGGTCGCGATTGCCTGCCGCCGCCACTTCTTTTCGGCTGACGGGGAACGGATTCGACTCCGTCGCGTGGTCCGCCGTGCTGCTAAACCCGCCTGAACTCGCAGTTTTGGCCGGCTCAGGCGTCACTGCGGCTCGAACAGGCGCCTTTCCACCTGTGCTGTTTGGCACCGCCACGTTCCCACTAAAATGGTCAACATACCCCTTGAATCCGAGGAGGGTGAACACTAGCGCGAAGGCAATCAGCGCGCCCCAGGTGGTGGTCTTCAGCAGAACGTCAGAGCTCTTCTTCGCCAGCTTGCTTGGGTTCGGATACACGGTCGATTCTCCCGTCCAGATACGGCACACATGAACCGAGTGGGGACACTCGCGTTCCAGCCTGTAACTGTTTTAGAACCCCCTCCCGTTTTGGTCGATAGTACAGCGGTGGCTGGGATCAGTACTAAAGTTCAGCCAGTTTCTGCCGACTCGCCCGCCGCCTCACCAGCATCGTCGAACAACCACAGTCCACTCGGTCCAGGCCGCGACATGGTTTTGCAGTTATGCAATCAAATGGGTAAGTGGATGGGCCATTTGCAGAACTTGATGGACCTCTACGCCGGGCAATTACGGCTCGTCCACCCCCGGACGAGCCCGACGCGCGAGGGATTTGTGCCATTTCGAATGTGGGCTTTTCCAAGAGCGAGAATCAAATCCAATTTGGGGCTACTTGGTTCGGTGCAGCTCTTTGTGTAACAGCACATCCAGGGACATCACTTCCGTCTTCTGGTCCAACTTGTATCTCTCCGTGCCAGGATAAAGCACGATCTGGCGGGCTGCTCCGATGTCTTCACATCCGATGTAAAACCCTTTGCTCGGCGCCGGGTTTCCAATGGATCGCTTCACTTCAATCGCCCACCGATCCTTTGCGCCAAAATCAATGATGAGGTCGATCTCGGCGCCCGCGGATGTTCGGTAGAAGGATGTCTCGGCGCCAGCGGGCAGGGCACCCAGTACATTTTCAATGACCATTCCCTCCCAGCTTGCACCGACGACAGGGTGTCCCAGAAGTTCCTCGCGCTCACGGATGCCAAGCAAAGCGTGGACTAGACCACTGTCTCGCACGAAGACTTTCGGTGTTCGAACCAGGCGTTTCTTTGCGTTTGACGACCAAGGGGGCAGCCGCCGAACGAGCAGAAGATCCACCATAATGTCGAGGTAACGGGCCACGGTGTGCCCGCTCACCCCCAGTCCGCTCGCCAGCTGTGCGGCATTCATCATTTGCGCCTGGTTGTGAGCCAACATCTGCCAATACCGGCGGAGAGTCTCGGCTGGAATTCTCGGTCCGAGAGCGGGAACATCTCTCTCCAAATAGGTTTGGATGAAAGCGCTCCGCCATTCGAAGCTCTCTTTGTCATCCCCTGCAAGGAAACTGTCAGGAAAGCCGCCCCGCACCCAGAGTTGGTCTCCCTGCTCGGGTCTGACATCCGCAACTTCCGTCTCGGAGAACGGCCGTAGTTCCTGGTATGTGATGCGTCCGGCCAACGATTCGGCGGATTGCTGAAGTAGATCAATCGAAGCAGAACCCAGGAGCAGGAACTGCCCAACACGATTTCCTTTCCGGCGTCTTTTATCGATGAGGCTCCGAAGCGTCTTGAAGATGCCAGGTAGACGATGAATCTCATCTAAGATGACAAGACTTTCCTCGTGTTGCCCGAGATAGAGTTCCGGATCGGACAGTTTCGCCCGGTCCGACGGCAGTTCCAAGTCAAGGTAGGTGGAGCTGTCCTTCAGTTCGGAAGCTATGGAAAGGGCCAGAGTGGTTTTGCCTACTTGACGAGGCCCGAGAAGCCCAACCGCGGGAAATCGGGTCAAGAGGTCCCTAATAACTGGCTTGATCGCTCGTTCAATCATTCCAAGTAATTATGCCATGCAACGGCATGATTACAAGGTTTAATTCTGAACGGATTTACCCGCGGTGAACGCCAGATCATGGATGTTCTCTACAACTTCCCCCCTCTCCGCCATTCCTTAACGTCTTAACGCTCGCTTCCCAGACCATCGCCTTTATGTGTGCCTCTGGCGGGGTCAAATCTTTTTGCCGAACGATAGCATTCATTCTGGGCCACTTCCTGGGCCTCTCCAGCATCGTGGACGATTCTTAGCGCGACCCTAAGGACGAGACGGTTGTAGCGATCGAAGAGCACCGCGAACGCATCTCCGTTGCCCCGTTGAACTTCAAGTATTAATTGTTCGTCGGATAGCGCATCGTGCGTTCTTGCTTCAATCGCTTTGCTCGCTGCGATTGCGATCGGAATTTCACGCTACCGACAATCGATGGTGTTCGTCAACGTCACGCGTTACACAATAAGTCCGCCAGATCAAGGCCAGTTCCTGTTCGGCGGATATCAAGAGGGGCCCAAGGTGTCGCCGGACGGCCGACGAATCGCATCCATCGCGAACGTCTCGGGCGTCGAACAGATCTGCACGAAGGCAGCTGACTCGCTGCTGGCCCAACCGATCGCTGCAACTGAACATGCGATTGCCGTCTTTTGGTCACCCGCTAGCTGCTCTACACTACGCGACTTTCTACGAGTGATCCGGGATGTGCCATTCTGCGAACACGTCTTAGACAAAATGAATCTTGCAGAGAGACCGCATGGTGTTTTCTTTGAGCGCACCGATTGTTTTATCTATTTGGATGTCGCCAGACGAGCAGCACCACTTTTGCGTCACTCCGTCTCGAAATCTCTACTGCATCTCTCTAATGCTCCACGGCACAATCTCCGTTGACACTCGTTGCATTGGAAGACTACCGTAGCGCCCCAGCATCTGGAGGCATAGATGAAAACGTTCCTTCCGAGTGTGCTGTTTGCAGGGATGTTGGCAATGCCCGTGGCCATGCTGACCGCGGATGACGCAAAGAAGGACCAACCTCTTCCACTAAAGCCCACCCGCAATGTGGAGTTCACCACCGACCAGGGCAGCTGGCTCTCGTTGGATGTCTCCCCCGACGGTAAGACCATCCTCTTCGAGCTTGTCGGCGATCTCTACACCGTCCCCTTCACTGGCGGCGAAGCCCACAAACTCACGACCGGCATGGCCTTCAATTCGCAGCCTCGCTATTCCCCGGACGGTAAGAAAATTACTTTCATCAGCGATCGCGGCGGGGCCGAGAACGTTTGGATCGCCGACGCTGATGGCTCCAACGCCAAGCAGCTCAGCCAGGACGATCAGAGCGAATTCGCCTCGCCGGTGTGGACTCCCGACGGGAACTACGTGATCGCCTCCCGCTTCACGCAATTCCCAATCGGCGCTGCTGAACTTTGGATGTATCACATCAAGGGTGGCGCTGGCGTGCAGGTCACCAAGTCGCACTCCAAACCAGATACGTCGCCCCGGCGGTGGATCAATGCGCTCGGCGCGTCCCTCTCCAAAGATGGGCGCTTCCTTTACTACACTTCTCGCCAGACCCCCGAGGGATTTTACAATGTGATTTTTCCTCTCTCCCAGGTCACCCGCCGCAATCTGATCACTGGCGACGAGGACACTGTCAGCGACTCTCCCGGCAGCGCCATGCGCCCGGAGATCTCTCCCGAGGGCAACCTGCTCGTCTTCGCCACCCGCACCGAAACCGAAACCGGCCTCCGCATTCGCGACCTCAAGAACGGCGAAGAGCACTGGCTGAAGTACCCCGTCCAGCGCGACGACCAGGAGTCTCTCTTTACCCGCGACTTTCTTCCCAATTATGCTTTCACCCCCAATGGCAAGGAAGTCGTCGCCGCTTGGGGCGGAAAGATCCATCGCATCTCCGTTGCGACCAGCGTGGATACCGAAATTCCTTTCACCGCAAAGATCTCTCGTGAGCTCGGTCCGGACCTCAACCTTGCCCTGCGAGTTGACGAAGGCCCCGTGCGGTTGCGCCTCATCCAGCAGCCCGCGCAATCCCCCGACGGCAAGCGTCTGGTCTTCTCGGGACTTACCCATCTTTACGTGATGGACATTCCCGCCGGCAAGCCGCGCCGCCTCACCGAAGGTGAGGCCCGTGCATTTATGCCCGCTTGGTCGCCGGACGGCCAGTGGATCGCATACGTTACCTGGACGCAGGACGGCGGACAAATCTGGAAGACACGCGCCGACGGACAAGGCAGTCCCCAGCAGCTTACTCGCGTCCCCGCCTATTATCGCGAAGTCTGCTTCTCGCCCGATGGCCAACGCATCGTCGCGCTGCGCGGCCCGCGCCAGGGCCATGTCGAGCAATTCGATGAGTGGGAAGCTACCCCGGTCAATCTCGATCTCATCTGGTTGCCCTCGGACGGCGGCGACGCCAATCTCATCCTTCCCGCGCGCGGCGCCGCCCATCCTCATTTTGGCCCAGAGCCGGATCGCATCTACGTCCACTCCGAAAATGGGCTCATGTCCCTGCGCTACGATGGCACCGACCGCCGCACCATCATTCGGGTCTTCGGCAAAGCCTGGTTTCCAGATCCCGAGAAGCCCGAAGGTGCGCCCGCCGATGACGTCCGGATCAGCCCCGATGGCAAATGGGCCCTGGCGCAGGCCAGCAATCAGATTTACTTGCTCGCCGTTCCACGCGTGGGCGTGGAAGCAATCACCGTGGATCTCTCCAAATCGCCCGTTCCTCTCCGCAAGATCACCGACGTCGGTGCAGACTACATGAACTTTGCCGATGGTGGGAAAACCCTTACTTGGGCCGAGGGTTCTACTTTCTTCCGGCTGCCTGTCGAGCAAGTCGAGTTCGAGACTCCCAAGAAAGGCGACGAATCCAAATCAACCGATAAACCGGCCCCCGCCGCATCCACCTCCGCTGCCGCACCAGCTTCTTCCGCAGACGACAGAAAAGGCGACGACAAGAAAAAACTGCCCAAGCTGAAACCCGAAATCATCGCCGTCAACCTCCAGTTCCCGCGCCACACTCCTTCCGGTCAGGCCGTCCTGCGGGGCGCCCGGGTAATCACAATGCATGGCGATGAAGTGCTCGAAAATGCCGACATCGCCATCAAAGATAACCGTATCGTTGCCGTCGGCAAAAGCGGCAGTGTCACCGTACCCGCTGGAGCCAAGGTCATCGACGTTTCCGGAAAGACGATCGTTCCCGGCTTCATTGATATTCACCCACACTGGACCGAGATCCGCCGCGGCGTTCTGGATCTCCAGAATTGGAGCTTCCTCGCCAATCTCGCCTACGGTGTAACCGCGGGACGCGATCCGCAAACCGGCACCAATGATACGTTCGCGTATCAGGATCTTATCGACACCGGCGACATCATCGGCCCGCGTCCCTATTCCACCGGCCCCGGCGTTTTTCCCGACTCCGATTTCCAGTCTCTCGACGACGCCGACGACGTTGTCCGCCGATACCGCGAGTTCTATCGCACTACCTATCTCAAGTCCTATCTGGTAGGCAATCGCAAGCAGCGCCAGTCGATGGTCATGGCCTGCAAAAAAGAAGGCGTCATGCCCACGACCGAAGGAGGGCTGGACATGAAGCTCGACCTCACACACGCGATTGACGGCTTCAGCGGCAACGAGCATAGCCTCCCGATCACTCCGCTCTTCGACGACATCGTGCAGTTCTGGTCGCGTTCCGGCATCTTCTACACGCCAACTCTTATCGTGGCTTACGGTGGTCCCTGGGCCGAAAATTACTTCTACGAAACTACGGAAGTGCACGACGACCCCAAAGTCCGCCGCTTCCTCCCGCACAATATCGTGGACGACCGCACTCGCCGCCGTCGCATCTGGACGCGCAAGGACGAACTCGCCTTCCCGCGCCTCGCCGCGCAGGATGCCAAGATCATCAAGGCCGGCGGCCGGATTTGCATCGGCAGCCACGGCCAGTTCCAGGGGCTCGGCTATCACTGGGAAATGTGGGCACTTTCTTCCGGCGGCGCCTCCAACATGGACGTCCTTCGCTCCGCTACGATCCGCGGCGCCGAAGCCATGGGCTTCGCCCAGGACCTCGGCTCCATCGAGCCCGGGAAACTCGCCGATTTCGTCGTACTCGATAAGAATCCGCTCGACGACATTCACAACACCAATACGATCGAGTACGTGATGAAAAACGGTGAACTCTTCCAGGGCAACACCCTCGACGAAATCTATCCCGAGCAGAAGCCTCTTCCCCCGCTCTGGTGGTGGAACGAAAAGCCCTGACCTGATAGCTCCCGCCAGGAAACACGACGACCGCAGTGCCCGCATTCTTTCCCGTTGGGGAATAGACCGTCATCGTAGGCCGCGATACGTTCTCCACGTAATCCCGTGGCCTTCGGGCGACCAGATTCTTCGCCGTCGCGGTGACCTCCGTCCCCACGGCAGGCTGTGCATCCGGCACCGCCACCGGCCGTATCGGAATTTGCGTATGTCCCGGCGATGGCTGCCAGGCAGGTATCAGAGCGCAGACACTGTCGAACGCAAATACAACGCAGAGAGCAAAGATCAAAGGCTTGATCACAATCCCCTCAGAGGCCTGATACAGCAAGACGACCTCTCGTCTGAAGATGGGTCTGAGAAACGCTAGTGATGACCGAACCGATCAAATTCCGGGTGGGGGCTTCGTGCAAACGGCGTTCTGGAAAGTTCGCAGCGAACCCTTCGGTTCTCGGCTATGTCAGGATGGCAGGAGCGAAAGAAAAAGCCCCGGCTCTGCACGATGCGAGTCGGGGCCCTTCTTCTTGGGGTCCGGGAACTACCCCACTTAATGGACACAAGCGCGTTTGATCGTTACTGATCGGGAATAAGTACGAGGCGCGGATGCATCTACTATCATCTACTACGCGCGCGTTGACTTGCCTCTTGGCACGGCCTAACATGCCTCGCCAAGAACGGTTTCCCATTCATGATTGGCCAAACCATCTCGCATTACCGCGTCATCGAGAAGCTCGGCGCCGGCGGGATGGGAGTCGTCTATAAAGCTGAGGATACTCGTCTCCACCGTTTCGTGGCGCTCAAGTTTCTGCCTGATGATGTTGCGCGGGATCCGCAAGCTCTCGCTCGGTTTCAGCGCGAGGCGGAGGCCGCGTCGGCCCTAAATCACCAGAACATCTGCACGATCTATGACATTGGTGAACAGGACGGGCACGCGTTCATTGCGATGGAATTTCTGGAAGGCGCGACGTTGAAGCACCGCATCGCCAGTCGTCCAATGGATCTGGAGATCCTGCTCTCGCTCGGCCTCGAGATCGCCGACGCTTTGGATGCCGCGCACGCCAAGGGAATCATTCATCGCGATATTAAGCCTGCCAACATCTTTGTCACTGATCGTAGCCACGCCAAAATCCTCGACTTTGGCTTGGCGAAACTCTCTCCCGAACCAGTAACTGGAACGGAGCCGACCGCCGCGACCCTTGAAGTAGAAGAGCATCTGAGCAACCCCGGTGCGGCTCTCGGCACAATCGTTTACATGTCGCCGGAACAGGTCAAAGGCAAGGATTTGGATGTCCGGACCGACCTGTTTTCCTTCGGTGCGGTGCTTTACGAGATGACAACTGGGACTTTGCCGTTTCGCGGACAGACGCTAGGTGTCATTTTCGAGGCCATCCTGAACCGTCGGCCGGTGCCACCCGTACGACTGAATCCCCTGGTACCGCGTGAGCTGGAGGAGATCATCATCAAGGCGCTGGAGAAAGATCGGGACCTGCGCTACCAACACGCCTCAGACATGCGCGCGGACCTGCAGCGCCTTAAGCGTGAAACGGAGTCCGGGCGTCCGACCGAGAGTACCGGACAGGAACGTGCCGTTGGCAGGACTGGTGGGATACCTTCGGCACACGCCGCAGCAACTTCGGAAGCAGGAATTCCGACGTTTAGGCACCGCGTCCGTCCCCGCTTGCTAGCGCTTGCCGCTGTTATCCTTGCAATCGCGTCGACTGTGGCAGGAATAATTTATTACCCACGTCGCACGCTGGCCTTAACCGAGCGGGATTCCGTCCTGGTGTCTGATTTCGTCAACATGACCGGCGAGCCGATCTTCGACGGTTCGCTGAGGCAGGCACTGACCGTAAAACTCGCTGAGTCGCCCTATTTCAACATCGTGCCCGACGCGACAACCATGCAGACTTTGAGTCTGATGAGCCATTCTCCCGCCGAGCGTGTCGTCCCACCTCTCGCGCGAGAGGTTTGCCAACGAGCAGGAGCCAAGGTCATGGTCGGGGGCTCGATCATGGCCCTCGGCAACAAGTACGTCATTGATTTGGCCTCTGAGAATTGCCTGACTGGAGAGCTGCTGGCTCACCAGAAGATTGAGGCGCTCAACAGGGACGAGGTCTTGAACGGGCTTGGGCAAGTGATCTTACCGTTGCGGCGAAAGCTGGGTGAATCCCTCAGTTCAATCCAGAAGTTTGATACCCCCATCGAACAGGCGACCACTAAATCACTCGCCGCGCTGAAAGCGTACACATCGGGTGACGAAGCACGAGCCCAAGGCAAGGAAGCTGAAAGTATCGCCTTTTACAAGATGGCGATTGAGCTGGATCCCGACTTCGCGATTCCCTATGCCAGACTGGCCGCGGTTTACGCCAACATCCAGCAAGTTGATGTCGCTGACGATTATATGCGGAAGGCTTTTGAGCGGCGGGAGCACGTCAGCGAGAGGGAGAAGTTTTATATCGCTACGCACTATTACTTCGACACCGTCAAGGATATCGAAAAGGCGATCGAGACTGAGAGACTCTGGACCGAAATATACCCGCGCGACTTGATTCCCATTAACAACCTCAGCAACGCGTACGTTGTAGCTGGTCAGCCGGAGAAAGCGATCGAGGCGGGCCAGCAGGCTCTACGGCTGAACCCGAAGCATGCTAGTCCTTACGCGACTCTTGCCCAGGCCTACTGGGTGGCCACACGGTTCGCCGAGGCCAAAGCCATCTGCGAAAAGGCGATTGCCGAAAAGTTGGATGGCTATAATGTCCATCGTATTCTCTACAACATCGCGTTTGCCGAGGGCGATGAGGCAGTCATGCAGCGGGAGGTCGACTGGTTCAAGGGTAAACCTCTCGAAAGCTATCTGACCTATTACCAAGCGTCCGCAGCCTTTAGCCTAGGCAGGCTCCGCAAATCCCGAGAACTTTTTGGAAGTGCCCGTGCGATCGCCCTGCGGCAGGGGCTCAAAGAACAGGCGGTCTCTATAATCAACGACCAAGCATTCTTTGAGGCCCAAGCGGGGAATGGGCGGGAGGCCAAGGAGCTGGTGAATCTGTCCCTCCGGATGATGCCAAATTCCGTGCATCACAAGGCCTACGCTGCGTTGGCCCTCGCCCAAGCCGGGGATTTGCGGCACGCTGAAGCGCTGACCAACGAAGCGATCAAGGACTCATCCTTGGGCATAATGATGACCAACACCACCATTGCTTGCAGTCGCGCAGCCATCGAGTTGAACCGCAAGAATCCGGCCGCGGCTATCGAGGCGTTGCGTCGTGCCGTTCCCTACGATCTGGCTAGCGACTCCTATGGCCTCACCCTGTACTATCGTGGCTTGGCATATCTGGAACTGAAGTCCGGGAAAGAGGCTGCGGCCCAGTTTCAAAAAATCCTCGACAACCATGGCCTCGTCACCACTCATGTGAATTGGCCGCTGGCTCACCTGGGCCTCGCACGCGCCTACGCCGTGACCGGCGACGCCGCTAAGAGCCGAACTGCTTATCAAGAGTTCTTTTCGCTTTGGAAAGGCGCCGACCCCGACATTCCCATCCTCATCGCCGCCAAGTCCGAATACGCGAAGGCGAAGTCTGCACCATCCCCTCGCGGTTCCGATGCCGATCTCTCGCATCGCGGGAGGAGTAATCCGCAACTAGGGAACGGACACCGCCAGGTCCGAGCAAGCGGGCCACGATGCCGATGAAGTGAATGAACAGAACGACCAAATTGCGCATCGTAGAATCGCAGCAGGACGGGAAATCGGAGCGGAATAACAATTCGCCAGACACAGGCAGCAGATTATTCTTGAACATCTTCGCCAACTTCTCGTCGTATCTGTATTTTCTGCCCTGTTTATTGCAGAAAGGAAGTTCTAGATAGTAGCTCAAAAACTGTGCAAGAAAGGTACGTTCCAGATGACCTTTGACATAGCGCCTCTGAGCGAATCATTACACACCTCGCGCACTCGCCTATTATTTGGCCAATCAAAAAGAGATTGACGAATACCTGGCGCAGGCGGACGCAGTCGCCGAGATCCAACATCAAGAATCACGGCGAGACAACGCAGAACTGATCGCGAAACTGCGGCAGATGCGCCATGCGAATCAAATTCCAGGCTGACGCCGAGACGGGCGCATTGTCAGTGGTCTGCGGCGGGTTTCGCCCGAAGTCGATATACGGACCGCGGGCGGAGGCTAGCCTAGCGACTCTCGAGGACTACGAGGTTTTGCGCCTGGCCGCTGAGGCCAACCGAATCCTCATCAGCCAAGACCGCAGTACAATGCCGGGTCACTTTCAACGTTTTGTTTCTACGTCCCAGAGTCCCGGCGTGATCCTCCTGCGCTCCCGTGTTCCTATCGCTGTAGCCATCGAAGAATTGCTTCTCATGTGGGCGGCTAGCGATAGTGAGGAGTGGATCAACCGCCTGGCATGGATTCCTTTATGAGACTCACGTAGGGCGTGTGTCTCGCCAAAATCTCATCCGCGTTGAAAATGGCGCGATTCGCCTTGTGCCTCGGATTGAAAATAGAGCCTGGACTCGGTCAAGAGTTGCTTTGAGGACCGAGACCGAAGATTGTGGCAGGACGGGAAATCCTGAGGAATCATGGGCGAAACAACAATTCCCCGTCACAGGATCGTGTC
>Ga0207059_1005_pt1 | contig 46188 bp, 37 predicted proteins | sample Alteio_BWMinCont_32_FD_153273 | JGI IMG/M metagenome (GOLD analysis project Ga0207059, IMG submission 153273) | Enriched cells from forest soil in Barre Woods Harvard Forest LTER site, Petersham, Massachusetts, United States -... | ecosystem: Environmental > Terrestrial > Soil > Temperate forest >...
AAAAAGCGTTTTCGAATCGGTCCTCAAGTTTTTTAACAGTACCATTACGACAATTATTAAAATTAGTTACGCAATAAAGCTTTTTCGTAATTACGAGAGCAAATCTAAAAGTATGAGTTACGCTAATATTCCTTCATCTGCTCCTATCATTTTTTTTAATTGATTATCTTATAGGCGATGATCTTGCGATCTTAAAAAAACCAAACAAAAAAAGAGCACGAACCGCAGACATGATCTCCGGCAAAAAGTTGACAGAACGATCATATTCCTTATTCAGGATCGGATCTAAATACAAATTGACATAGAAAAAAATCGTAATTTTATAATTGATGAATTTGTGACTACTCAAAGAAGAAATGTTAGTGAGTAATTCATGTTCATGTAATTTATAGCTTCTTGAATCTATTGTTGAATAAGTGTTATGAGGCAGGTTCGATTCCCTCACCCACATTAAAAATAAACAGTTTGGTAATGTGGTTTATATTTGTTTGGAACAAGAATTTATTTTAATGGAATTGACAACCTTTACCTATTTCATTTTTTGTTTAAAATAAGCCTGAATATTTTTTCATTTTCTGTTGGAAAAAATTTAAGCGCATCAGGCAAATAAAAACTAGCTAATAATGTTATCGGGTAGGATTATAATAATATCTGCATTTGCCGCATTAATCATTTTTTTTGCGCCCTCCTGTTTTGAGAAAGGTGAAAAATCTTCCCAAAATCTTCCTGATAAAATAAGCTACAACTTCAATATCCGCCCGATACTTTCTGATAAATGTTTCAAATGCCATGGCCCCGATGCCAGTCACCGGCAAGCACATCTTCGGTTAGACATAGGCGATAGTGCATTAGCCGCGCTCAAAGAAACCAAGGGAGCTTTTGCCATTGTTCCGGGTAAACCTGAACAATCGGAACTCTTGAAACGGGTAACTTCTTTAGATGTCACCTATATGATGCCGCCGCCGGATGCCCACTTAGGAATGTTGACCGATTATGAAAAAAAATTGTTCCGCAAATGGATCGAACAGGGAGGGAAATATGAAAAGCATTGGGCCTTTGCTGTTCCGGTGAAAGCTACACTTCCCGAAATCACCAATACGAAATGGGCAAAAAACGAAATCGATTACTTCACCCTTCACCGCATGGAACAGGAAGGATTGCAGCCTAATGAACAAGCCGACAAAGAGCGCTTGCTGAAACGAATATGTCTTGACCTGACTGGTTTGCCCCCATCGATCGAATTGATGGATCAATTTTTAGCAGACAATAATGATAATGCGTATGAAAAAATCGTTGACCAACTAATTGCAACCGATCAGTATGGTGAAAAGATGGCTATGCATTGGTTGGATGTAGCGCGTTATGCAGACAGCTACGGTTACCAGGATGATAATATCCGCACACAATGGCCATGGCGCGACTGGGTGATCCATGCATTCAATAAAAATATCCCGTATGATCAGTTCGTTACCTGGCAAATCGCCGGTGATATGTTGCCAAACGCAACCAAAGAACAAATTTTAGCAACCGCATTTTTCCGCAACCATAAATACACAGAAGAAGGTGGCGTTGTTCCCGAAGAATACCGCATCGAATATTTGATCGATAAAACAAAAACATATGGCAAAGGTATTCTCGGTTTAACAGTTGAATGCGCACAATGCCACGATCATAAATATGATCCCTTCAAACAAAAAGATTATTACAGCCTGCTGGCTTTTTTCAACAATACCAAAGAAGTAGGATATGAAGGAGATGTGAGCATATCAAAACCAGCGAAGATGCCTGTATTATTAATAGACAGTAATGATAGAAAAAATATTTTATCATTCATTCAAAAAAAAGATACAGCAACGATGATGGTGTCTGTTCTTGGTGAACGGGACACATTACGAAAAACATTTTTGCTGAACAGAGGCAGATACGATGCGCCGGGCATTGAAGTCCAACCCAACGCACTACCGGCAGTGATGAAATTTGATACCACACAATTTCCGCGCAACCGGTTGGGGCTTGCCATGTGGACGGTCAATAAAAACAATCCATTGACCGCACGTGTTTTTGTAAATCAGGTCTGGCAGGAATTTTTTGGAAAAGGTATTGTAAAAAGTTCCGGCGATTTCGGCATGCAGGGAGAATTGCCCTCACATCCTGAATTGCTCGACTGGCTTGCTGTAGATTTTATGGATCATGGCTGGGACATAAAACGTTTGGTAAAACAAATGGTAATGTCTGCAACCTATAGGCAGTCAACAAAAATTACTCCTGAAAAATTGAGCAAAGACCCTGACAATACATTTTTATCAAGAGGGCCGCGTAACAGGCTGCCCGCCGAATTCATACGCGATCTTGTTTTGTCGAGCAGCGGGCTATTGGTAAAAACGATCGGCGGCCCAAGTATGAAACCCTATCAACCTCAGGGGCTTTGGGAAAGTGCAACTTCGGGTCGGGGTGTGCTGGCAACATATATACAAGATCACAACGATTCATTGTATCGGCGCGGCATGTACACATTTATTAAACTCACAGTACCGCCAGCATCCATGACCATGTTCGATGCAAGCAACCGCGATCAATGCGAAGTAAAACGGTTAAAAACAAACACTCCATTGCAGGCATTGATAATGATGAATGATCCAACAGTTCTTGAAGCGTCACGCGTGCTGGCGGAAAAATTAACTGCTGAACAAAATACAGCAACAGACAAGATCACAAAAGCATTTCGTTTGATCGTATGCCGTAAACCTTCCGATAAGGAATTAAAAACATTGCAGGATTATTATAATGATCAGTTACAAGAGTTCAGCGAAAAAAAATTAGATGCGCAAAAAACATTGGGTGAAGGCGAATATAAGCACGTTAAAAATGTTGACCCTAATAATGCAGCTTCCTTGATGAAAGTGATCAGCGTGATCTATAACCTGGAAGAAACGATAACAAAAACCTGATGGCCTAATTATGGAAAAAGAAATTATCGAGCATAGCCTCAACATTAACCGGCGGCGGTTCCTATCAAGATTAAGTCTTGGTATTGGCAGTGTCGCGTTAGGCTCTTTACTTATTCCTGATCTTTTTAAAGGTGGCGCGGAAGAATCTGCCATGATAGGCTTGCCGCATTTTGCGCCGCGTGCAAAACGGATTATTTATTTATTTCAAAATGGCGCGCCATCACAATTGGACCTGTTTGATTATAAACCGTTGCTCCAAAAAATGCAGGGCGAAGATTTGCCGGCATCTATCCGGCAAGGCCAGCGCCTGACCGGCATGACGGCGGACCAGGCAAAATTTCCATTGGCAGGAACAGTATTTGAATTTAATCAATATGGGCAATCACGGGCATGGTTAAGCGAACTTTTACCATATACATCAAAAGTGGTCGATGATCTTTGTTTTGTAAAGAGCATGTACACAGAAGCGATCAATCATGACCCGGCACTCACTTTTTTCCAAACCGGTGCACAACAAGGAAATCGCCCAAGCATGGGCTCCTGGCTGAGTTATGGGTTAGGGAGTGAAAACAAAAATCTTCCCTCATTCTGCGTGTTGCTTTCAAAAGGAAAAGGAAACGGGCAAGGTGTGTATTCAAAATTATGGTCGAATGGATTTTTGGATTCCATTTACCAGGGTGTGCAATTCAGCAGTGGAGAAAACCCTGTTTTGTATTTGAATGACCCTGCATCGATGACCAGACAGGATAGGAGAAAGATGATCGATAAGATTGCTGAATTGAATGATCAGTCGCTGAAAGAATTCGGAGACCCTGAGATATCTACAAAAATCCAGCAATATGAAATGGCATATCGCATGCAAACGATCGTTCCAGAAATTACTGATATGTCGAAAGAACCGGAAGACACAGTGAAGTTGTATGGTCCCGAATGTTTGGTGCCGGGCACATTTGCAGCGAATTGTTTATTGGCGAGAAAATTATCAGAAAGCGGTGTGCGTTTTGTACAATTATATCACCAGGGATGGGACGGGCATAATAATCTGCCATCCGAAATAAAGGGGCAAGCAAAAGATGCAGACCAGGCTTCTGCTGCATTGATCACTGATCTTAAACAACGCGGTTTGCTCGATGAAACATTGGTGATCTGGGGCGGAGAATTTGGAAGGACAAATTATTGCCAGGGAAAACTAACAAAAGAAAATTATGGACGCGATCATCATCCAAGATGTTTTACCATTTGGATGGCAGGTGGTGGCGTGCGTCCCGGCGTGTACGGGGAAACCGACGACTTTGGATATAATATAGCTAAAGATCCGGTGCATGTGCACGATTTTCACGCAACAGTTCTTTATCTGATGGGACTGGATCACGAAAAACTCACATTCAAACACCAGGGCAGGCGCTATCGCCTGACCGATGTTGCGGGTAAAGTAGTGAACGGATTGATCGCATAAAAACTTCTTCTTTAAATTATAATAAAATGAACCGCAGGAAATTCTTACATCAAACTTCGGCAGCGGCAACAGGTTTTCTTTATCTACCATCATTATTGAAGGCAGCACAAAAAAATGATATTATCCTGGGGCATAATAATAAACGCTATCGCCTTAATACAGCATGGAGCCAGTTGGATGTAGAAAAATATCCGGTAAAAGATTGTCATGAAATGGTGCAGGACAGTAAAGGAAGAATTATTTTATTGACAAATGAAACAAAGAACAATGTTATCTTCTACGATAGAAAAGGAAAGCTGCTAAATACCTGGGGGCATGAATATCCCGGCGCACACGGGCTCACTTTATTTAATGAGAACGGACAGGAAGTTTTATTTATTTGCGACAATAGCCGTCATCAGGTTATTAAAACAACGTTGGACGGAAGAGTATTATTAACCTTAGATTATCCAAAAGAGACAGGCCAGTATACAAAAGCAGAAGAATATATTCCTACTGAAACCGCAATCACTGCTAACGGTGATATTTATGTTGCAGATGGTTACGGAAAAGATTTTGTGATACAATACGACTATAAAGGAAATTACATTCGGCATTTTGGCGGCCGCGGTGATCGGGAAGAAAATTTGCTGAATGCGCACGGCATTTGTGTTGACTACCGCGATAAAAATAATCCAACATTGATTGTTACTTCGCGCCAGCAAAATGCATTCAAGCGGTACACACTCGACGGAAAATTTATTAATACCGTCCCGCTTCCCGGCGCATGGGTGTGCAGGCCGGTGATTAATGGAGATTATTTGTACAGCGCTGTTTTGCAAAGCAGTTCACATGTAAATGAAAAATCCGGCTTCGTTACCATTTTGGATAAAGATTTTAAAGTGGTTTCTAATCTTGCAGGGAATGACCCCACCTATTCAAACAATAAGCCGGATGAAATGCATCAGACGGTCAATGTATTTCAATACCCGCATGATGTTTGTATCGACGACGAACAAAACATGTATGTATGCCAGTGGAATTCAGGGCATGTTTATCCCTATAAATTAGAGCCGGTTGTATAATTTATTTTTATCCGTATAATAAATCAAATCACTAATTCATCGGTCGCATACTGACAAGAAGATAATTTGCCGTAATTTTCTTTTGCTTATTTTTATTTGCAAACTATTTTTCACATAAATGGTTAACTGGAGAAATTTTTTATTCAGCCTGACGCTTGCTGCAAATTGCCTTCTTTGCTTCCTGCTTATCTTTTATGATAAGCTCGTTGTTCCCGCTCTGCTGCAGGTTGCCGGGCGCGCCCATCCTTTATTTCTTCATTTTCCAATTGTATTATTTGCATTGTTTATCGGCTGGATATGGATCGTGCCGAAGCGACAGTTTCACTCGCCACAATTATTCCAGGATATCAGCAGATGGCTGCTATTATCAACCGCATTCACTGCTTCCATTACTGCATTAATGGGAATATTTCTTTCGAAGGAGCCGGCCTACAATCCCGAGTCATTAACCTTGCATAAATGGAGTGGCGTATTCATTTCCCTGCTTACTTTTTTTTGGTATTCATTTTATGAGCAGGTGAACCGCAGAAAAATTTCTTTGGCTCTTGCCAGTTTAGTTAGTGTGGTTTTATTAATCATTGCAGGCGACCAGGGCGGAAGCATTACACACGGAGATAATTTTTTATTAGCCCCTGTTTCAAAAGATAAATTAAAAAAGAAAGTGCCGTTTGATGAAGCCGTTGTTTTCACAGACATGGTGAAACCCATATTGGATATGAAATGCATGAGTTGCCACAATAGCAAAAAAGCAAAGGGCGAATTGGTGATGGAAACACAGCAACTATTGCAGAAAGGCGGGAAGGATGGCGTATTGTGGGATACAACAGATGCAAATTTGAGTTTGATATTACAACGCATCCATCTTCCTGAAGAAGAAAAAAAACATATGCCGCCAACCGGCAAACCGCAATTGACAGCAGAGGAAATTGCGATCTTATATAATTGGATCAGGCGCGGTGCAAATTTTAAAATAAAAGTCGCAGAACTTGAACCCACGGATACATTGCGTGCTATTGCCCAAAATCTATTCAAGTCTGATGAAGAAGAGAATTATGATTTTTCTTCAGCATCCGAAAAAACGATTCAGAAATTAAATACTAATTATCGTGCTGTATATCCTTTAGCAAAAGGATCGCCGGCTATCGCCGTTGATTTTTTTGGCGCAGCTTTTTTCAAACCGGATCAGTTAAAAGATTTGTTGGAAATAAAAACACAACTCGTTTCTTTAAACCTGGATAAAATGCCGGTGACGGATAATGACCTGCAAACCATTGGGCAGTTAATCAATCTCCGAAAACTTAATCTCTCTTTCAGCAAGATCACCGGGAATGGTTTATCGGCGCTTGATAAATTGAGTCACCTGAAAGAAATTTCGTTGACCAACACGTCCATAAAAAAACAAGACATCGAAAAACTCACGGCGCTGAAAGAACTTCATCATCTATACATTTGGAATTCGGGCGTAAGCATTACCGATGTGAATGCGATCCGGAAAAAATACCCGATGCTGGATATTGAAACCGGGATGCGCACCGATACGATGTTCTTAAAGATCAACGCACCAATAATTTTAAATGATGCACAAGTTATTGTTGACACGCCGATCCAGTTGCGGCTAAAACATTTTGTTCCCGGCGTAACTATCCGATACAGTTTGGATGGAACAGAACCCGATAGCATCAATTCATTAGTTTATGACAACAAAACATTTATTAATAAACAAGAATTGATGAAAGCAAGAGCTTTCAAAAATGGCTGGCATGCAAGCGATGTGGTGTCATATCGATTTTTTAAAGCGACCTATAAAGCGGATACAGTTATTATGATCAAACCAACAGATTCCAGTTACCGGGGCAAAGGCGGCAAAACATTAAATGATTTTGTGAAAGGAAGCGACAACTTCGGAGATGGCAAATGGATCGCCTTCCGCGATAATGATATGGAATGCATGATGGTATTTAAGAAACCCATACACCCGCAACTGATTACCATAAGTTCTTTGGTAAATGTTGGGGCAAGTGTATTTCCACCAAAGGATATAAAAATTTTTGGCGGCACAGATGCTGATAATTTGAAACTGATCTATCATTTCAAACCCGCAGTAGATACACTCCCAATCTCAAATTACCTGATCGCGTATGATTGCAAGATAGCGCCAGCAACAATAAAATATCTTAAAGTGCTGATTGAACCGATAGGGAAAATGCCAAAACAATTTCTTCCGGAAAAACCCGTAGCCGTAGTTGCTGATAAAAAAAATAAAACAGCTACAGCCAAGAAAGACAAAACCGCAAAGCCCCCAAATAATCGCGGATGGTTGTTTGTGGATGAAATTTTTATGAATTAAAAAACGAGAGATACATAAATATAATTCCCCTTAAACACCAGATTGGCTAACAAAGAAAAAGAGAAATTCTCCTTTTCTCCGTTAGTTCTGTGCGATATTTTTTTAAGACCAGGTCTGTTTCAATCAAAGTATGTCGTACAGCTGATCGCTGTAAATGTTAATCGAAAGTTATTGAGTAATTTACGGCAATAAAATAAAATCGCATGCGTTAAACCCTCACGTTAAATCATATCTAATGATTAATCATTCACAAAAAAATTAATAGCGTATGAAAAAAATTGTATTTTTCTTTTCGATTCTTGTGCTGACTACCACCTTGTCATTTGCACAATCTCCGCGGATAGATATTGATATAATCATCGGGAACAGGCCACCAGCTCCTTCGGAAGCACAACTTATGCGGGCTGAAGAAGCCAAGCATCCGAATATCACTAAGGCGATACGTGACATTGAAATGTCGATGAGAGCCTTGCATGATGCGCCGGATGATTTTGGAGGTCACAAAGGACAAGCTGAGGCAGATTTAAAACAAGCGTGGATATCGTTAAGAAAGGCTTTGTATTTTCGCCTTTATAAGGATACGCACTAATACAAGTTCAAACTTAGTCTACTTAATTTATAGCATAAAAAAAGCCGCTTTTATAAGCGGCTTTTTTATATAATGGAATCGCTACGCAATTTAAGTTGGAAGAAATAAAAGCAGTTTAAAAAAAATACACGTTGATCTATAAAGTGACTATTCGTATAATAAGGTTGAACCATAATGATTTTTTTGTTCTACTAAGGTTTGGTGGTTGCAGTTTGAATTCGGGGAGCAATTTTAATGATCTTTCAATTTATTTTTCGAAAACCTTTTTCGAAAATAGCTTACAGCTACAATCAAAAAAAAATCATTTTATTTTCCCACTCTGCCGATAATAATCTTTAACCTTAGTAGACCAAGGACCATGTCATAGTCAAACCTTATTGCCTTGCAAGGTTGAATCATAGGAATTCTCTGTCTACTAAGGTTTGGCAGTGCAGTTTGAATTCGGGGAGCGATTTTAATGATCTTTCAATTTATTTTTCGAAAACCTTTTTCGAAAATTGCTTACAGCCACAATCAACAAAAATTTTTATTTTCATTTCCGAATTTGCCGATAATAATCTTTAACCTTAGTAGACCAAGGACTGCACATGGCCCAACCTTATTGCCTTCGTGAAAATATCTTTCAAACTGGAACTATGGTCATAGTTTCCATGAAATATTTTTTCATTTGATTTTAAAGCCTGGTAACTTATTTATTGCCTGGAACGATAGGCTGGCTGTTGTGTTTTAGTATTCGTCCTATTAGACGGGTAAACCGGCGAGCTGTATCTATCTATGCCAATGCTCCCCGATATTGAAAATGTTTTTTGATCATTTATATACATCAAACCCATTTCTGCTCTTGAATACATGTTAATGCTGTTAGCGTTTGACATTATGCTGCCCGGATAAGTTTTATTAAAACCAGGATCTTTGAATGACTGGTTCAAGTTGAAGAATGCCGGCGCTGTAGAAATTCCTGCAAAAGCATAGAGATTATTATTTAACCGACGATTCAATTGCAATCCTATCGGCACTGATAAAACTCCGACGTTGCTCCCATTAAAAAAACCAAAGCTGGTAGAGATGCCAGCATATTTACTAAGATGCCATTTGTTATTGAAATTATTACCGTCACTTAACAGGTTATAATGCGTGAAGGGCGCCCATTGTGCAGGATTCGCCATGCTAAGTGGCAATGGTGTTTGTGCCTTTAGTGAAATGAAAGATATTAAGAGAAGTATCGATACTATTAGGCGCATGCTGTTCTGTTGTGTTGCAAAAATACAGCTTAAGATGGAATGCGCAGACAAAGTTTATATAAATTAACAACTGTCGAACGCGAATTGTAAACCAATCAAATTTCGCGCAGAGCAAACAGAGAGAAGAGAAATTATATTATCTTCTTAATTTTAAAATTTAAAATGATCGTTTAATTAATCTGCTTTCAAACTTTTTACCGGGTTTGCATTTGCAGCCCGGATTGCCTGGAAACTGATGGTCGCTAACGCGATCGTTACAGCGAGCAGGCCGGATGTCAGAAGCGTTCCCCATCCAATCGTCACGCGATAAGCAAAATCCTGCAGCCATTGATGCATTAGCCACCAGGCAATCGGCGATGCGATCAGAAATGAAATCAATACCAATTGCAAAAAATCCCGCGACAATAATTTTACAATATTTTGCACCGACGCGCCCATCACTTTTCTCATAGCAATTTCGCGGGTACGTTGCAACGTGCTATAAGAAGCGAGGCCAAAAAGGCCCATGCAGGAAATAAAAATAGCAAGACCGGTGAAATACAAAAACAGTTTTCCAAATCTTTCATCACTGCGATATTGTTGGTCGAAAAAATCATCCAGGAAATAATATAGCAAAGGCCGGTGAGGGATAATAGTTTTCCATTTGTCCTGGATAACAGATAAAGTAGCCGATAAATTCTTCGTAGATACTTTTACAGAAATCAGCGCACAGGCTTCAGGCTCTATGCGCATTGCAAGAGGCCTGATCTCATGCTGTAGCGAATGAAAATGAAAATCTTTCATTACTCCAACGATTTTACCTTCCCGGTCAAATTGTTTGAAGCGCCTGCCGATCGCTTCTTCAGGCGATTTGTACCCGAACATTTTTGCAGCGGTCTCATTGATCAACATCGCCTGCGTGGTATCTGTTAAAAAATCTCGTGAAAAGGCGCGGCCCGCAGCCATTTTTATTTGGTACTGCGGGATATAATCCCAATCCACAAAATAAGAATCCAGGTTTGCAGCCTGCAGATCACCCTTTGCATTTTCAATTTCACAATTGATTGTATAATCTTCTGTGGCTGGGACGCTTGATGCAAGTGATGTGGAAATGATTCCTGGAATTCCTTTGAGCGATAGCTGGAATGCCGTTCTCGCAGGATCGCCTTCTGTATTGATGACCATCATCTGTTCTTTATTAAATCCCAGGTCCTGGTCACGCATAAATTTTAATTGCTTATAAACGATAAGTGTCGCGATGATAAAACTAGTAGAGAGCGTGAACTGGATAAGGACAAGTGTTTTTCTTAGCGCATTCCCGCCGGAGCTGCTAACAAAGCGGCCTTTTAAAACTGTTGTAGGATTAAAAGAAGAAAGAACAAAAGCCGGATAAAAACCCGCTAAAATGCCGACGCATAATATCGCGAGGAAAAGTAACAAAATAAATGATGGATGTTCGAAAATGCCATGGCTGATTATTTTTCCGGAGAGCTGGTTAAATTCTGGAATGAGCAGCGCGGTTGAAATGACCGTTAATACAAAAGCAACCAGGCAAAACAAAATAGATTCGCCAATGAACTGACGGGCAAGTTCACCCTGGACCGCACCAACTACTTTTCGGATGCCTACTTCTTTTGCGCGGTCAGCTGCGCGCGCGGTGGTCAGGTTGACAAAATTAATACAGGCAATCAGCAAGACGATAGCTGCAATAAAAGAAAATAAATATACATTCTTGCCGCCTGCGGTTTTATTTCCATTTCGCGTGGAGTATAAGTACACATCTTGCAAACGTTCGAGTGATAAACTGCTCTCCATTTGTTTTGCTTTCATTTCAGAGCCTTCAACTTTTTTTATGAAGGCGGGGAATTTCTGCGAAAGTGCCTGAACATTGGTGCCGGGTTTTACGAGTATAAAACATATTGGATGATAATCCGACCATTCCCAATTATCTTCAAAACCCGGATTTAAATGTTGCGTTTCGGTGCTCATCGAAACAATCATATCGGCTTTGATTTGTGAATTCTCCGGAAGGTCTTTCATTAACCCGGTCACTTTAACCGGCCATGCTTTTTGTGCGAGTAATACTGTTTGCCCGACAGGATTTTTATTGCCAAAATATTTTTTTGCCGCTGACTCTGAAAATACTACGCTAAAAGGATCTTTTAATACGGTTGCCGGATCGCCTTTGAGCAATGGGAAATCAAAAAGTTGGAAAAATGCAGGATCTGCAAATAAAGAATTTTCTTCCTGGAATTTTATATCACCGGTCCTGACCAGCAAGCTTGTTCTGATCGTGCGGACACCAGATTCAATTTCAGGGAATTGGTTTTTCATATTTGGCAGCACTGGCCATGCGGGTCCATCGGCCTTGATTGTTTCGCTTGGTGTTTTGATATCACACACAACGCGATAAATATTGTCCGCATTTCTGTGAAAGGAGTCATAACTTAACTCGAAGCGCACATATAAAAAGATTAGGAAACAGGCTATCATCCCAACTGATAGCCCAAGAATATTGATTACAGAAAATGCGCGGCGTTTCCATAAATTACGCAAAGCAACGATGAAATAGTTTTTTAACATGAGAGAATGTTTTGGCTGTGAAAAGATCTTAGGCTATTAATTCAGCTTCCCATGTTGCCTGTTATAAAAGTATTTTCTTTCAACTTATAAAAAGTACCATTCATCAAATTGTAAGCTTGACAATAATCAATTGTAATAAATCAATCAGCCTATAGTTATCGATCCTGAGTTTTAGGGACATCGATAGCTGTAAGTTGAATTAAAAATTGATTGACGATCTCATTAAAATCCGTTGGCATTTCAATAGTACACATGTGCCCTGCGCCGGCTATTTCTTTTTTTATCGAGTGATTTATTTCGGTATGCAATAATTGGGCAATGTCCTGGAAGTCCGGGATATCATATTGGCCTGTTATGATTAGGGTCGGCACAGTTAAATTTTTTACTTGTTCAATGGCGGGAGGGTTGAGGCTTTTTACGGGATTTTTATTTAGCCAGTGCCAACCTGAATAGGACATGACCATATCCGTTAGTAATTTTGCCGAAGCCGGGTTTTTTCTGGCTTGCTCAAACAATTGATGATCCAGCCACAAATTATTTGCAACCGCAATTCCTTTTTCTTTTCCAGCTTTATAAATATAATCAAGGTTAAAGTCTTTGCATATATATCCATCAATTATACCATCAACAAAAATAATAGCTTTAGTTTTTTGGGGATAAGCCAATGCAAAATTGGCAACTACCCTGGCTCCCATGGAAAGCCCGACCAAAATAACGGGTTGATTGATTTGTAAGATGTGTAGCAAGGCATTGATATCTTCATAATGAGCATATGCATTATCAGACGGGAACGAAGAATTACCGAACCCTCTCAAATCAACGGCTATACAGGTAAAGTTGTCTGAAAAAAAATTTATTTGATTTTCCCAACTCCGGCGATCCAGGCAAAAACCATGTATGAAAACAATCGCAGGGCCGCTTCCTTTTTTTATATAGCATAGACGTGCATCGGGGATATCGATGTAATTCATTTCTATCTTTTCAAATTGATCGGGCAAATCTTTCATAACCTAAAAAGTAAGAAATTTTTTCAAACCAAAAATGCCTGGAATAAATTTTACTTGTAGACTGGTGATAATAGCGAAGATTTCTTAATAAAAGAATTGCTCTAAAACGATCTGACCGTCTTTCACTTCATATAGCATTATCTGGTCAATTTTTACTCTTCCAAAACCTTTCACAGTAATATCCACGCCTCGTCCAACTGCAAAATGATTTCCTCCAATAACGGGCTGGGTTGTATAAGTTCCATGAACTCCTTCAATCTTCTTCACCCAGTCTTCGCCTTTTTTACGAACTGTAGACTTGCCTTCCGCAAATTTAAAATAGGGCGAATTTGGAGGGTCGATGCTTTTTATATTATCTGCAAAAAGTTCGTCCTGGATCTCAAACCATTTTTCTTGCCCGGCAAGTTCGTTGAATCGTGCGGCAACTTCCTTTGTCGTTAATGCTGTTTTGCTCGTTGTCATAAAACTTATATTTAGCTATTATTTATTGTGATTTTAGTTTTCGATTGATGCGTTTAGCTGAAGGTTTCTTGCTATCGGCCTTTGCTTTACTTTCTTTTTTGTTAGGTTTCCCTTTGCCAGTTGTAATCAAGCCGCGCAAACTATTGTTTATATAATCGGTCCATGCATTTGAACAGATATCGAAGCATTCATATTCGGGAACTAATCCCAGGTGAGTAAAACGGATTTGCGTTTTTTTATCTTGTTTGGAGATTTCAAAAATAATTTTTGTGCCCTTCCATTCGCTTTTGTCTTTAGTAAAATTAAAATAGTTGTCCATAACAAGCCAAACGACTTTTTTGTCGGGAATGATTTCTATTAATTTCATTTTACAACGATGCGCATCTTTATAATGATAGATAAACTCATCATTGAGTTTATCTGTATTTCCTTCAATTTCTTCTGACCACCAGCCACGAACATTATTGATGGCATTAAATGCTTCCTTCGGTGTTTCATCTACTAAAAAACCGGTGCTGAAATCCTGATTCATATTTTATTTTTTTATCGATTTTTCTTTTATTTTTTCTTCCAATATATTGGGCTGGCCTTTACCCGTATTTATAAAAGGCAATAGACTGCCCTGCAAATAATAACTCCAACCATTTGAACAATCACGGAAACATTCAATTTCGGGAACTAAACCCAGGTGGGTGAAACGGATTTGCGTTTTGCAATCTTGCTTGGAAATTTCAAAAATAATTTTTGTGCCGTTCCATTCGCTCTTGTCTTTAAGAAAATTGAGGCGGCTGTCCGTAACAAGCCAAACGATTTTTTTGTCAGGAACTACCTCTATTAATTTTTGTTTCGAATAATGTACGTCTCCGAAACGTACCTCAAATTCATCATGTAGTTTTTGTGAATTGCCTTTAAAATCTTCTGACCACCATCCGCGAATATTATTAATGGCATTAAAGGTTTCCTTCGGCGATTGATCTACCAAAAGAGTTGTTGTGAAATTTTGATTTTGCATGGTTCTATTTTTTTATTGATCAATATTTTTCTACTTATGGAAAATTTTATATGACAAATCTATTGTCTAAATATTACTTTGGCGAGGTGTAAAATGGACTTTATAGCGGGTTGATTTGGACAAAGTAAATTTCTATCTTTGCCAAAACAATTTTAATGAAACATCTTACCATATTAGTTCCTGATGGAGAGAATAATTTAAGCAGCATAGTAGGTGCGTACAAAATATTTACAAGAGCTAATGAGTATTGGAAGAAAATCGGCAGAAAACAATTGTTTAAAATTGAATTAGCTGGCATTTCAAAAGAAGTAGCATTCTATGAGGGCTTATTTACGGTAAAGCCGCATACTAACATTTCAGCGATATCCAAAACCAATCTCATTATTATCCCTTCATTGAACCACAATTATCAACGAGCGGTGAAGGGAAACAAATTAATGATTGATTGGATTGAGGGACAATATAAAAATGGCGCTGAAATAGCAAGTATATGTACCGGTGCATTTATGTTGGCATCATCAGGTTTGCTGGATGGAAAAAGTTGTTCTACGCATTGGGCTGTTGCGGATAATTTTAGAAATATGTTTCCGCAAGTTAATTTACAAACTGATAAATTGATAACTGATGAAAACGGAATTTATACAAATGGTGGTGCTTACTCTTTCCTGAACCTGATTATTTATTTGATAGAGAAATATTATGACAGACAAACGGCAATTTTTTGTTCCAAAGTATTTCAGATTGAAATGGACAGGCAAAGTCAGTCATCATTCACAATATTTACTGGCCAAAAGTTGCATGGAGATGAAATGGTAAAAAAAGCACAAGCATATATCGAAAGCAAACCGCATGAAAAAATATCTGTCGAACATTTGTCTTCGAGGTTTGCTGTCGGCAGACGAAACTTTGACAGAAGGTTTATCAAAGCAACCGGGAATACTCCCGTTGAATATTCGCAACGGGTAAAAATTGAATCGGCAAAAAAAGCATTTGAAACCAGTCGCAAAACAATTAATGAAGTTATGTATGAAGTCGGTTATTCGGATGTAAAAGCGTTTCGTGAAGTATTCAGAAAAATAACAGGGATGTCGCCACTGGAATACAGGGGCAAATACAATAAAGAGGCGGTAGTTTAATAGAGGTTGACGAAGTACGCCCGTGTTTTTTCGTTAGAACAGGATCGGCTAAGCGCTGCGGCGATTTACGAAGCAATGTTTTTCGGAATTTTGTCCGGGTACATATTTATGGTTAATTTGATTACATATTGATTAACCGAAATATTTCACAATCTTTTATTATGAGATGCATATTTATTTTACATTTTCTTTTTTTCGCATTCCTTTCACTAAGTGCTCAACAGAGAATTGATTATGGTAATAACAGTGTCGTGGGCAAATATTACAATATCCGCGGCATTAACATGTATTGCGAAATATATGGCGAGGGCAGGCCTTTGTTATTCATTCATGGGAACGGGGGCTCCATCAAATCTTTTGCCAGCAATATTCCTTTTTTCTCCAAAAAATATAAAGTGATTGCGTTGGATAGCCGGGCACAGGGGAAGACAATTGATACAAAAGATTCGCTCAGTTTTGAAATGATGGCAGATGATGAAGCTGCTTTGCTGGATGCGCTTCATATTGATTCAGCTTATGTGCTCGGTTGGAGCGATGGTGGTATTAATGCATTGCTGTTGGCCATGCGCCATCCTGAAAAAGTGATCAAGCTGGTTTCGACCGGCGCAAATATTTGGCCTGATTCCACAGCCATTGTCCCTGCTGAATGGATAAACGAAAAAAATGAATTTGATACTACTCAAACCAGGAATTTTACAGCGAAGGAGAAGAACGATTGGAAACTATTTTTGCTCGACTGGTATCAACCGAATATTTCATTACAGCAAATGCATTCCATTAAATGCCCGGCTCTTATTGTTGGCGGCGATCACGATGTTATTAGAGTTGAGCATACGGTTTTGATTGCTAAAAATATCCCGAATGCATATTTATGGATCCTCCCCAATTCGGGACATGCCACGCTGGTAGAATATAAAGATGAATTTGATAAAAAAGCCGATGATTTTTTTTCCGGTCGGTTAAGGAAGTGAAGTTTGTTTTTTTACTGAACCAAACTTTACGCCGCTTTGAAATGGCGTATCCTGGAGCGGTCTACTTTTTGTTCGGCTTGCCAGAGTTCATAATTTTTTTGAAGATTGACCCAAAATTGAGGAGTGTTGCCAAAAGCTACGGAAAGTTTGATGGCAAGTTCGGGACTGATCCCTGCCCGTTCATTTACAATAGCAGAAAGATTTCCCCGGGCAATTCCTAAGCCATCTGCAACTTCTGTAATAGTTAACCCGCGTTCCTTAATAAAGAGTTCTCTTAATATTGAACCTGGATGTGAGGGCGGCAAATTCCTTTGTAGCATAATATTTTATTTTAATGATAATCCAAATAATCTACATCATGAATATCAGGCGATGCCCACCGAAAAACAAGGCGATAGTTGCCTGTAACAGTTAATGACCAAAAGCTTTTGTACTTTCCTTTAAGCTGATGGATACCATGTGCAAGCGCCTTAATATCATTTTCCGAGGAAACAGCATCGAGCGCTGATAAGAGCATGCTTAATTTTGTCCATTGCTCACGCGGTAATTTGCTGCTTTCCCCTTTTTCATAGTAAAGTCTTAAGCCCTTATGGCGTATACTTTGAATCACACACAAATGTAATATGTAATATTACATATTACAAGTTTATTTTTTAGCAAGAGGAACCAGCAGGTTGTTGCCAGCTTATACCTTGCGTAAGTAAGAAATAATTGTTAATGAGATCAAAATAACCAGTGTAAAGCCATTTTAGAGGCGCTATTTGATAACTTTGAAAATACCTTGCATGGATGGGTTAGCCAATCAGGAATTTTCGTGACAGCCTGGCAATGTGAAAATTTTTAAAACAGCCATGATAAGTTTCCGAATGAAAATAAAAACTATCCTCATTAATCTTTTTTTGTTGCAGGCACTCTTAATCAGTATCACATCCGTAGCCCAGGTCCATAAGGACAGCACTGCAGTAGATTCTGCCTTACTGAAACAGGTTGAACAGCAAATGCAAGCGAGTCCCAGCGACCAACCTTCTCCAGCACCTGCCCCACAACAGCGTTCCGGCCTCACGTTCAATCCTGATATCGGTGTTATCGGAGATTTTCAGGGGTCATATATCAGCAGGGGCAAAAGAAATGTCGATTTGTATTTGAATGAAACGGAAGTTTCGTTACAGGCAACGGTTGACCCATATATCCGCGCAGATTTTTTTCTGTCATTCGGGAGAGATCCTGAAACGGGCAAATACAGCGCCACAGTAGAAGAAGGGTATCTCACCACACTTTCCCTGCCGGCAAAATTGCAATTGAAAGTGGGAAAATTCCGTGAGGCAGTAGGTAGGATAAACCCAACGCATCCACATGCACTGCCGTTTATTGATTTGCCAAATGCTTATGTAAATTTATTTGGGGACGAGGGGTTGAATGACGAAGGCGTATCGCTTAGCTGGTTGCTGCCAAACAAAGCATTTTACCAGGAGCTTGTGTTCCAGACTACGTCTGGGTTTTCACAATCGCCGGCATTTGCGCGCAGCGAAGGAAATCATCTCGTATATCTCGCGCATTTAAAAAATTTCTTTACACTCAGTGATAACGCTACACTGGAATTAGGACTTACCGGCATTTCCGGGCCAAACGATTCCGCCCGGATTACCGATATTGCCGCTGCCGATTTAACTTACAAATGGAAACCGGTCCAAATGAATACATACCGTTCAGTTACTTTTCAAAGCGAATTATATTATAGCCACAATAATAATGCATTGAACAGTTCAGTAAATTCATTAGGATTATATTCCTTTGTCCAATATCAATTGGCAAAAAGATGGTTTCTTACTGGCAGGTATGATTATGCGCAAAAGCCTTATGATAAATCCATCACCGAACAGGCATATTCATTAACCGCAGGCTGGTATGCCACTGAGTTTTCAAAAATGGAGGTTGAAGGAAAAACAACTGATGGGAATGGCGAAGCGAGATTTTACCAGGCATGGATACGATGGATATTTGTAATAGGCGCTCATGGGGCGCATCAATATTAGTAAAGGATTATTAAACAAGAATAAAATTTACACGATGAAAAAAAGATCAGTTGTATGTGTTTTCCTCTTGCTATGCGCTTGCTCATTGGTTAATGCAGGCACAATTAAAGTGGTGACTACAACAACGGACATGAAAAGCATTACGGAATTAATAGGCGGAAATAAAGTTTCAGTTAATTCTATCGCAACGGGATACCAGAACCCTCACTTTGTAGATCCCAAGCCAAGTTATATTATCAGTTTAAGCAATGCGGATTTATTCGTGACGGTTGGCCTCGATCTGGAAACCGGGTGGTCCCCGCAATTATTATCCAGTTCAAGAAATACAAAGATCCAAAAAGGCTCACCCGGATATGTAGACGCTTCAGAAGGCGTGGCCTTGTTGCAAGTCCCTACTTCTGCAAACCGGGCGGAAGGTGATATTCATATTTTTGGTAACCCGCATTATTGGCTGGACCCAATGAATGGAAAGATCATTGCAAAAAATATTGCTGACGGATTGGAAAGAGTAGATCCTTCCAATAGATCAACCTATGAAGCCAACCTGCAAACATTCAATAAGAATATTGATTCGAAGATGAAGGAATGGCAAGCCAAGATGGAAGCGTTCAGGGGATCAAAAATAATTGCTTATCATAATGAATGGGTTTATTTTGAGACTCGTTTCGGTTTGAAGGTCGTTGATTTTATGGAACCAAAACCGGGCATCCCACCAACGCCGTCGCAGTTGGTAAAAGTGATCAATGAAGTAAAATCAAATAATATCAAAGTAATAATTTCTTCGCCTTATTTTACAACTTCATCATCGAATGTCGTGGCAAAACAAACAGGCGTTAAAGTGTTGATACTGGCAACATCTGTTGGGGCATTTCCGTCGATAAAAAATTATTTCGATATGTTTGATTTCGATATTGACCAATTAACGGCAGCGCTTAAATAAATTTAAAAAATAAATTCAGCAGATTATGTTCGATATGTTCCAGTTGCCATTTATGGTGCAGGCCTTTACGGCAGCTGTCATTACAGGGATATTATTATCCTACCTCGGTGTGCATGTTGTAGGAAGAGGAATTGTTTTTGTTGATCTTGCTCTCGGCCAAATATCATCGCTTGGCGTTGCCTTCGGCGCTTTTATTGGCAGCGGCCATACATATATCCCACTCATTTTTACTTTGGCAGGAGCGCTGCTCATGTCATTCATTAATATTCGCGATAAGCGTCTCAAGCAGGAAGCGATCATCGGCATATTATATGCATTTGCTTCGGCGCTTACGGTATTGTTTATTTCAAAAACGCCACATGGCGATTCTGATATACAGGAAGTTTTGTTTGGGAGCATTTTATCGGTGAGCTGGGAAGAGATATCAACAATTGGGATCGTGTTTGGTATTATAGCATTGATGCATTTGGTTTTCTTCCGTAAATTTTTTGCATTGACCGAATCATTTGAAAATGGTGAAAACCATCTTGTAGGTATTTTCAATATCTGGAATTTCCTTTTTTACATGTCGATAGGTTTGGCGATTGTTTTTGCCGTAAAAGTAAATGGCGTAATACCAGTTTTTTCTTTCCTTATCATCCCGGCTGTGTCTGCTATTTTGATTTCAAAAAATAAAATCATTGTGATCGTGATTGCATGTATCATTAGCGCGCTATCCAGTTTTTTTGGGTTGAACTTTTCATTTCACTACGACTTCCCGGCCGGCTCTTCTATTGTTACCGTATTAGGTATCGTCTTTGTCCTGGCTTCACTATTCAATATCCTGAAATCGCAGGTAAGCAAAAAAAATAAAAAACAATTGGGCGGGGTATAGAAATGCATCTTACATTTTTTCTTTTAATTAATTCAGTTTATAGCAAATGCTGAATCTCGGTTTGCATTTCGCAACCGCTTTCTTCTAAAAACCACCTTTCCCTAACTGCTGAAAATCGGGCTATTTCAATTTTTACTTTTACTCTTCCAGATAAGTATCCCATTCAATATCGATAGGCATTCGCGCAATATAAAGATCTATAAAATGAAAGGGGCTTATCATATCCTATAAGGTTACAGATATTCTTAAAATTTAAATAACATTTTATGAAACATTATAGTTGGTGGTTCATTGCGTTGCTGTTGCTTTGCTCGTGGTTTTCTGCATGTAAAAAAAGTAATTCGTCTAAGCCAAATCAAAATACACAATCAGGTTGCCGGGTAACGGGGATAACATACAAAAATCTCCGCGTCGTTGATAACCAAAGTTGGACTTTAAACTATAACGACCAGGGACAGTTGGTACAGGTATATTCTAATCCGGGCAGTATCGTCACGCATATTAATTATAGGAGCGATGGAAAAATTTCAACGATCACCAGTTCATTAGTTCCGTACCGGGACACGATTATTTACGAAGGAGATAATATCAGCGCTCTTGTAAGCATAGCTGCCGACAACACGCCCATGGATACAACAATATTTTCTGTTAACCAGGATGGCTGGATAACAGATATACGAGTCAATTTACGATTGACCCGCCTCTCTGTATCATCTTACGGGCATGTGACATACAATTATGAAAATGGCCAATTAAAATCGATTTATCAGAGCGTGGAAAATTTGCAGTCACCACATCCTACATCTGTATATCTTGCAAATAACCTCCCCGTGGAGGATCCGAAAAATCCTTTCTTTAGTAATTCTAAAGAAAATCTTTTTCTTTATTACGAATTTTTTAATGTAGATGCATTAGGCAGCGGATGGACAGCGGGTAATATCGAAGACTTAAATTTTTCTGACCCGACCAAAACCATCGATGAGGAACAATTCAATTATAAATTGGATAGCAATAAAAATGTGATCCACCGGGACGTCCTACTAGCTTCAGATTCTCCGGGGTTTAGCAATTTTGGGATAATCAGTCAATACGATTATACCTACGAGTGCAAATAATTTTTTTGTAAAAGAATTGAGAATACAGATTGTTATCAAGCTAGCTGCGCAATTAAAATTAGTAACCCAAATTAATATTTTATTGTAACCCGACAGCCCTAAAACCATTGGCTGCAGAGGCTTTGGCAGGATTACAATTCTTAGTCAGCCAAAAAATATTAAATTGGATATCCATAACAATCATTAGTTGCTATACCATTATAAAATACAAGTCATTTTTACGGGATTGCTATATTGCTGTAAGCTGATGTACAGCCAGCAACTTAATTTCGATCACTACAATCAAAGTAATGGGCTAATTAATAATGAAGTGCATTGCATTATGCAGGCTTCGAATGGCTTTATGTATTTCGGCACACCATCCGGGTTAAGCATTTTTAATGGTGCTTCATTTAATAATTATGATGTCAGTAAAGGTTTTAAGCATAATATTATTTCAGGCATACAGGAATTAATTAGCGAAAAGATTTTTTTGTATACGAACAGCAATCAGTTTTATCAAATCAGTGATCAACATCTCAGTGTTGACTCAGTAAAAGTTCCAATTAAAAATATTTATCGGGGCAAATCAGGTTTATGGTATGCATGCACCTACTCGGGCTTATATCTTTTTTATAATGGTACATTAAGCAAGCTCCCGGTGAGTGCTGGAACATCTTTCCCGGGCATCAATTGCGTAGCGGAATGGCAGGATAGCCTCCTGGTCGTTGGAAGAAGTTATGAGCCTCTCGATATTTACAATAGATATACATGGAAACATATCGCATCTTCATCTGAAAAATTATTTGTAAGAAATATTTGCGCCGACAAAGAAGGAAATATCTGGATAGCTTCAATTGGCGCGGGCGTACAACTTTTGCGGCCTGGCAATTTGCGTGACAGCCATATTCAATTTGAAAAATTACCTGCTTCTTTTTTCCCCTTTCAACAAAACGAATTCAGGGCTATTGTGGAGGATAAAGAAGGAAATTTTTGGATGGGCAGCATCAATAAAGGGCTAATAAAATATAACCCGCAAACCAGCGAGTTCCTGCATATCAGTATGGACCAGGGTTTGGCGAGCAATACCATCTTTTCGTTGTATTGCGATAAAGAAGATAATATCTGGATAGGCACTAATCGCGGTGTTCAAAAACTAGCTCATAATTATACGTTGTCTTTTTCTTCGAAGCAAGGCTTGCCGGCAGATTTGGTGCTTGATATGCTTTCGTTGCCCGGCGATGGTATAATTACCTCCGGATATTCAGGGGTAGGTTATATTAAAAGATTCGGCGAAAAAATTGCGATGTGGCACCCGCCTTTGGAAGATGAATATTTTTTAAAATTTATTTCTGTCCAAAAAAAATATTTTGGCTTATCATTAAAAAAATTAGTTGAACTACATATTTCTGCTGAAAACATTTCTACCGAAAATATTTATCCTTTGCCGGAACATTTCCGCGATATGATAACTTTTCGTGGCAACAATTTATTGCTAGGCGGGGACAGTACAATTTTATTATTTAGCAATGGGAAAATGAGCAGCATTGCGAAAGAAGGAGTTCATCTTGTTTCCTGCATGGCTATAGATGATTCAGAGATTTTATGGACAGGTAGCCTGACCAATATGATCAATGGTTACAGCTTACATAGCGACAATGAAAAAATATCAGCATCAATTTCATTTCATTACCAGGCAACGGCAAACGGGAAGCAGGATTATATACAATGCATTACAGTTGATAATAAGAAGAACAGGATAATTTATGGCACGTCACAAAACGGGATTACAATTTTGACCCGTGCTAATAATAAATTAATACAGTCAGCGAAAATAAATATCTCATCGGGGTTAAGCAATAATAATGTCGTTTCACTTGTCTGGTATAATGATTCCACGTTGCTCGTTGGCACTGGTTATGGGCTTGATAAAATTATTTTTGCAACGGCAACAGATAGTTTTTATGTTCACAATATTAATGACTATTACAATTTTTCAAATACGGTTTACAGCATTGTAAAAACCGGAACCGGTGATATTTTGTTAGGGACTGAATCAGGGGTTTTAAAAATACCTTCTGTTGATATCGAAAAAAATCTTGGTAAGGACCTGCCTGTTGTCATTTCGTCAATACGTTTGCTGGGCAATCCGGATAGCACAATCGATATAAAAAAGATAATTGATCTCCCTTATAACAACAACGGGTTAACGGTTTCTTATTCATCGCCCTTTTTTATTAATGAAAAAAATATCAGGTATACATATCTGTTAGCAGGTGCTAATCAAAATAGTTGGAGCCGGCCTTCGTCTTCGAGCCATGTTACGTTTTTAAATCTTTCACCCGGCCATTATAAGTTCATGGTAAAACCGGTGAATATATATGGTGAGATTTCTGCTGAAGCAGCCTCTGCGGAAATATATATCAGACCAGCATTCTGGCAGACCTGGTGGTTTAATTTGATATTGATATTAGCTGTGTCGGTATTGTTATATTTTATAATTAGAAGAAGGATCAGCAATATCCGGTATGAATCAGCATTGAAAAATAAAATTACCGAAACAGAAATGATGGCGCTACGGGCGCAAATGAACCCGCATTTTATTTTTAACTGCATGAATATTATCGATGGGCTTATTACAAGCGATAGGAAACAGGAGGCGCAGGATTTTTTACAGAAATTTTCAAAACTTATTCGTTTGGTACTTGAAAACTCGCAACATCAGCAGGTGCCCATCCAGCAAGACCTGCAAGCGCTACATTTATATATCGAACTGGAAGCAATACGAAGTAATTATCATTTTAAATACGGCTTTGATATTGACGAGGAGCTGATCGAAGATAATTATAAAATACCTCCGCTTTTATTGCAGCCATATATCGAAAATGCAATTGTACATGGTTTGCGAAATAAAGAAACCGGCGATTGTAAATTATTTGTCAGGCTAAAAAAAGAAAATAATAAAATAGTAGCCATTATTGAAGACAATGGTATCGGAAGAAAAAAAGCAATGGACCTAAACGAAGGCAATAAAAAGCCATATCAATCCCTTGGCATGAAAGTTACTGCCAAGCGCATTGATCTTTTGCGGATGATGAATCAAAATACCGTAAGCATTGAAATTGCCGACATGCAGCATGGCGGAGATACTGGCACAGTAGTGACGATTATATTGCCGGTGGATTTAAAATTTGAATAAGAATTGCTAACTTGATTACATGATACATGCCGTAATCATAGATGATGAAGAAATATCTCTGCGTGCGCTCGGCGAAAAAATAAAAAAATATTGCCCCGATATCGACGTGCTAAAATTATTCAGCAAACCTGAAGAAGCATTAAAAGAAATTGAAGAACTAAGGCCGGACGTTGTTTATTTAGATATAGAAATGCCAAAAATAAACGGCTTTACATTTTTGAAGAACTGCAGCCCCGTTAACTTTGAAGTGATTTTTACAACTGCTTATAGCGAATACGCCATAGAAGCATTGCGCATCAGCGCACTGGATTTTTTGCTGAAGCCGATCGATGTGAAACAGTTGGTGGATGCTACAGGCCGGCTGAAAGAAAGAGTGAAGAATAAAAATCTTCATCGCGGTTTTATTGAACAGCAACTGCAACTATTTTTCCAATATAAACAACCATCTGAACAAATTGGGAAAATTGCATTGCCGGTCATTAATGGTTTGGAGTTTATTAATGTACATGATATCATTAAAATAAAAGGTGAAAATGTGTACTCTGTTTTTTTTCTGATCGATGGGAAAAAAATAGTCGCGTCGCTGACACTAAAAGAAACTGAAGCCATGCTTGCTAAATTTGGTTTTTTTCGCGTTCATAAATCTTTTATTGTAAACCTGAAATATATTGTGCGTTATATTAAAGGTGAAGGCGGTATGGTTGTTATGGCAGACGGTTCAGAAGTAGAAATATCACGCCGAAATAAAGTTGATTTTTTAAAAAGGATTTCTACCTGATCATTATTATTCCACTACTTTTTTTTAATAGGCTTATAAAATAAAATCAGAAGCAAGGATAAACCCTGCTTCTGATTTTGATTGAATGGCAAGAAATTATTTTATTGTCTTGAAATCTGTAACGGAGCAATCGTTACTCCCGACGTATAATTCCAGTTAAATGTGCAGCTTGTATTTGAAGTGAGGGATGTTTTCTGGTTGATATAAGTAAAAGATGGGACGCGGATTTATTATGATAATTATGATTTACACGGATTGATCATAAGAGATCATAATCATCTTAACAAATCTGCGTCCCATTTCGACATGTTGCCTCTCCGGGCAATCCAAATTTTCATCCATTAAAAAAATTAAACGATTCTTGGATGTACCAAGATCATCCAATGAATGTTTTCAAAATAAACCCGTGGTAAAATTTATAATTTTACTTATATTCACATATAGTTCAGGCGCACATTCCTTTTATTTTCATCTCTTACTTTATGGACCGACGCATTGCCATTAAAAACCTTGCGATAGCTTCCGGTGGATTGATCACACTTCCTTTCTGGATGGTAGCTTGTGGTATTAGCGATAAGAATATTCATCCATCGACTTTTTCTTTGGCTGACCAGGACATCCTCGCCAAAATAACGGATACGATTATCCCCGCGGGCAATTCCATTGGCGCTTTATCAGTCGGGGCAGATAAATTTTTACAAAAATTAATTGATGACTGCTATGAAAAACCTGTGCAAGATAATGTGAAGAAACAATTGCAGTCATTGGAATCATCAGCAAAAACAACTTATGGAAAATCATTTGCTGATTGTGAGCAGCAGCAAAGACAGGAGATGCTGTTGAAATTATCAGCTTCTCAAATTAAAGATGAGAAAGATTTTTTTGACCTGATGAAAACTGAAACCATCCGCGGTTTCAATACTTCACAAAAAGTAATGGAAGATTTTTTTAATTATAAAGTTGCACCCGGTCACTATTACGGTTGTGTAAATGTAAAAGCCTAGACTATGCCGGATGATAAAAACGATTCAATAAAAAAAAGAACTTTTGATGCCATAGTAATTGGCTCCGGTGCCAGCGGCGGTTGGGCTGCAAAAGAATTTTGCGATAAAGGAATAAAAACATTGATACTCGAAAGAGGCCGCGAAGTAAAACATGGGAAGGATTATCCTACGGCTTCCAAACCGCCATGGGATTTTGAACATCGGGGAACGGTATCCATTGAAAAAAGAAAAGACTACCAGGGCGCAAGATTTTTACGGGAAGAAACATTGCCATGGGCATTAAAAGATGATGAACAACCTTTCATCCAGGAAAAACCTTTTCGCTGGGTTCGCGGATATCACATGGGTGGTAAATCACTAATGTGGGCAAGACAAACACAACGATGGAGTGATCTTGATTTTGAAGGGCCGGTGCGCGATGGGTTTGCTGTTGATTGGCCGATACGATATAAAGATATTGAACCATGGTATAGCTATGTGGAGAAATTTGTAGGCATTGCAGGAAATAAAGATGGCTTGCATGAATTACCGGATAGCGAAGTCATGCCGGGTTTTGAAATGAGTTGTGTTGAACATTATTTCAAAGAAAGCCTTGCGAAAAATTTTAATGACCGGCACCTGATACAAGCGCGATGCGCGCATATCACCAATCCCCAACCCGTGCATGAACAGCAGGGAAGATCAAAATGCCAAAATCAAAATATGTGCAACAGAGGTTGTGTGTTTGGCGGATATTTCAGCAGCAATGCATCTACTTTGCCTTGGGCGCTCAAAACCGGCAATCTTACTATACGACCATATTCGGTTGTCCACTCAATCATTTATGATGAACAAAAAGGAAAGGCGACTGGCGTAAGAATTATTGACGCAGGTACCAAAGAGATGATCGAATATTATGCTGCTGTAATTTTTGTAAATGCGTCGGCATTAAATAGCAATGCTATTTTATTAAACTCAACATCGGCACGTTTTCCTGCCGGGTTTGGCAATGACAATGGCTTGCTGGGAAAATTTATTTCGTGGCACAATTACCGTGGCAAAGGCGGCGCTGAATATGAGGGGCTCAAAGATAAAAAAACAGATGGCCGAAATCCCAGCAATAGTTATATACCAAGGTTCAGGAATTTAATTAAGCAGGAAATGAATTTTCTTCGTGGCTATGCGATTGGGATCGGCGGTGGCCGTGGGTTTGAGCCCGATACCAGTATGATTGGCGATCAACTAAGAGAAAATTTATTAAAACCCGGATTGGGCAACTGGCATATCAGTAGCTGGATGATGGGAGAGAGTGTGCCATTGGAAAAAAATCATGTCCGGTTGCATCATGAATTAAAAGATAAATATGGCATCCCGCAATTAATCGTATCCTGCGAATGGAGCGATAATGATGATAAAATGGTGGAAGATTATATTCAGCAAACCAAAGAGATGTTTGAGAAAGCCGGTTTTATAAATATAAAAGCAGAAGACACCAAATCGCCCCCCGGCTCCGACATACACGAAATGGGCGGCGTGCGCATGGGCCATGACCCTAAAACTTCATTGCTCAATAAATGGAACCAACTTCATCTTTGTAAAAATGTATTTGTGACTGATGGGGCGTGCATGACATCCACCGGAACACAAAACCCAACATTAACCTATATGGCGTTAACGGCACGTGCAACGAATTATGCCATAGAAGAATTGAAGAAGGGAAATATTTAAAAAAATCGTATATCCGGAACCGTTAGCGGGTCAGAAATTTAAAAAATCAGCAAATGAATAAATATATCGCACTTGTTTTATTAGCAGCGACAATAGTAACAGGAAAGGAAACAGCTCTTGCACAAAAGGATAAACCTTTATATACTGCCCCATTGGGCGTTCAGGCTTTTACTTTTAGAAAAAGTTTCCCGATTGATGTAGCGAAAACATTGGACACTATAAAAATGATGGGATTTACTGAGATAGAAGGTGGTGGCGGCCGTATGGCGCCCGAAGATTTCAAAAAATTATGCGATGAAAGAGGCATCAGTATTCCTTCTACCGGCGCTGGCTATGAGCAATTGGTAAAATCGCCGGATTCTGTGGCCTGGCGGGCAAAAGTTTTTGGCTCCAGCTATGTCATGTGTGCCTGGATACCTCACGAAAATGGTGTGCTAACTTTCGAGAATGCAAAAAAAGCTGTGGACGATTTTAATAAAGTCGGGAAATTTTTAAAGGAGCATGGACTTATTTTTTGTTATCATGCTCATGGTTATGAATTTCAGCCCTACGAAGACGGCACCTTGTTGGATTATATATTTAAAAATACTAACCCTGAATATGTATCCTTTGAAATGGATGTGTTATGGATGCAATTTGGCGGTGGCGATCCGGTAGCCTTATTAAAAAAATATGGCGCCCGCTGGAAGCTGATACATTTAAAAGATTTAAAAAAAGGAGCAAAGAAAGATCTTACCGGGCTCACGTCTCCTGAAAATGATGTTCCGCTTGGCACAGGGGAAATTGATATCCCCGGTATACTCAGAGAAGCCAAAAAAATTGGCGTCGCACATTATTTTATTGAAGATGAAAGCAGCAATGTGAATGGACAGGTACCACAAAGTATTGCCTACCTGAAAAGTTTGAAGGAATAAAAATTTTATAAAACTCTATTTATTCTGAAACAAAAATTTCGCTATTTGCGAGGTTGATGGTTAATTTTTTTGTGCTGAACATCCCGGACCCGACCAGGGCATTATAAATCAATCCTTCTTTAAACCCAACAAAAACATTTGATTGCTCCAAACGAGGAACTGCGCAATAAGAAAGCTTTGACAATTTTGTTGAATAGATATAGTATCCATAATCAGTTTTATTTTTCGTATCAATTTTGATCTTTAGCAAATCAAGATAACGCGGTTGAAGCATGAGCATATTAAAACCGGCCCCGGTATCAAATTCAGCTTTGGCCGGGATGCTGTCGTTGAGACAAATATTTACAAAAAAATCAAGTTCATATTTGCCATTTCTTTTTAAGATAATCGGTATCCGGCTGGCAGATGATTTTATTTTGTTTAAACCCGGCGATGATTCAATTATCAATAACTTATTTTTAAAGTCAATGGTAAATGGGATATCTTCAAAATAATTCATGGATAATATCCCATCGCAATTTTTCAACCCGCTCCATTCGCCGACAGCAACATTTTGTTTTTTGAAATTTCCAACTGATAAGGAAGAAAGTTGATAGAGCATACCCGTGCTTGATTCCCCATTGTGACGAGTTCCCGTGTGCAAACCGAGCGCTGTCATCGAAGATTTTAATTTATTAAATAATTCTTCCGACAACATATTAATCCCACCTCCAGTATCAAGCATAAACCGTGCAGAATCGGCATCATTAATTTTCACTTTGATAAAAAGATAACCGCCATCATCGATTTCAAGTGGGACCTGTGCATCTAAAGAAGAATTAATACAAATAAAAAGGGCAGCGAAACAGTACTGAAGTTTAGCCCAACCTGTGATATGTTTGAATATAATCCTTATCAAAATATAGTTCGCCAATGATGCAAATAAAGATCAGTTTTTGAACATTGGCGAATACTTCGACCTGGCTCTGGAAAAAACCTGCTTAAAGTTGATTTTTATAATAGTAATTGGTTGTTTGTTGCAATTACAAGGAAAGAAAATAGTTTACATGTGCTTATAATTAATAATCGGCTAAATTTTTATCAGCGCTCACGTTTGATTAAAGACATGTTGCCTGCTGTCGCTTGCGAATGAAAGATTTTTTTTAAAAGCAATGATGCTTTTCTTTCATAAAACCTATAGCTCAGTTCGGCAAAACCAGTTGCGAGGATGATCATAATAAAAGGCGACAATACACTCAGGCTGCCAAGATAGCCAGCATATTTATTAATTAGCAGCACACCGATAGTCTCATGAATCAGGTAAATGGAATATGATATAACACCGATTCTTTTCAAAATGGGATTTTCGAGGAAGAACAAATATTTCTTTTTATAGATCATAAGCATGAAAAGAATAAGCATAATGAAACAGGCAATATGCGTATATAAAGAATACGTATGCCAGACCTGGATTTCCAATGGCAGATATACTATCACTGCAACGGCGCAAATGCCAGTGAAAACATGACCGGCAAACCGAAAGCCTTTATACAGTTGATAGAAAATAACTCCGGGCAGGAACCATGCAATAAAAAAAGGGATATTAAATAATTCATTGCCGTGTTTCCATCCTGTCAAAAATATAACCCAATTGTTAGTATGGAAATATGCGATATGACTATTTAGAAAATAAATAGGGACATACTTTGATATGCTTACAGCCATCCCGACTATTAATATATTTCTAAAGAAATATTTTTTATTAAGAAAAAATACCACTGATGAAATAGCATAAAATTGAATTTCCATCCACAAAGACCAATAGCTACCGTTTATCCAGGCAAAATCTTTTTTAATCAATAAAGTCCATATTGTTGGATTAATGAATGTAAGGCTCGGAAGAAAATTTTTTATTTTATGAGCATTCGCAAAAAGGAAATGGTTATCGAGCGTGCGAACTACGATATAAGTAATTATTGTGCACAAAACCATAGGTGGAAAAAGGCGGCTGAAGCGATTTGTGCAAAATGAAACCAGGCTTGGGGTATTCTCTAATGTATAACTGATCACAAAACCAGAGATCATAAAAAAAAATTCGACCCCCAGGAAACCAAAACTGAAAATATGGTGAAAGGAATGTCCGTACGGATACATGCTGGACCACCTCTCGGTGTAATGATAGAGTAATACGCAGAGGATTGCAATAAACCTGAAGCTATCTAACAATTCAATTCTTGGCTTATCCATGATAACTAAATTTTGAGCAGCAGGTAGGAACGAATATAAATTTTTATTTTATTAAAATACGATTAACAGGACATTAATATAATATACCTAGTTTCGATATGGCCATAATCGTTTATCCATCACAGCCGGCCAGTTATACGATGAGTATTTATGTTTATCAATGACCAAACGATGTACAAATTTTCTGAATGATCACTTTTATTAAGGCGCAGGCCGCCGCTATATTAGGATCGTTGGCAGATTTTTTAACCACGATCATACTCGTTGAATTTTTTCATTGCTGGTATATCGTTGCAAACCTGGTGGGCAATATTTGTGGCGGCACAGCGCAATTTTTACTTTCCAGGAATTGGGCATTTAAGGCTGCTGAAGGGCGGATGCCTGTTCAAATAATAAAATTCATCCTCGTTTTTGCGGGAAATCTATTGCTATCTGCAATTGCGGTATATTTTTTTACGCACTATCTTCATATCAATTATATTATTTCCAAAACGATTAGCTCGGTATTGTTGGGCATAAGTTATAATTATATTCTTCAAAAAAAATTTGTGTTTACCTGAAACCCTGCAATATTTATTTCCGTTTTGTTTTTTGAGAACTGTTTATGATTGTGTTATCGCGCGAAAGGAATCCCATTTTCTGAAGAAGTAATGTGTCAAATGTCGGTGCAGTCACACTGCCGTTGTTTACAATTAATGTTGCCGGCCCGGTGGGGTCCCAAAGGTTGAACCCGATATTATATTTTCTAAATGTGGCCACTGCATCTTCCAAATAATTAAGCCTTGATTGCCGGTCAATGCCTCCGGGGCGCGTGAAGCACATACCTTCTCCCATCCATATCGGGACATGATGTTCTTTACCATAATCTGCAGCTTGTTTAATAAGAGAATCCATACGATGAAGGCCCCATAACGGTAAGGCCTGGACCTGGAATGGGCGCGCAGCCTCATATATCTGCCATTGCTGGATAGCTCCGAAATTTCCACAACCGGCAGCTATCAGGCTATCGGCACAACCTGGAAAAGCCGGGTAGGGCAGGTTGGAGGTGCAGCCATACAAGTTAGCGTTACGAAGTCCTTGGAAGATGAGGACATCCGGCTGATACCAATGGAAGCAATAAATAAGTTTCTTAGCTTGGATTGGCGGGAAAGTTATTCGTCTTCTCATGTCCCTAAAAGGTATGCCGGGGATGGAATCTGCTAATCCATCGAGTGTCTTATCATTTCTAATACCGGATACAATCAGCCAGTGTATCGAATCTATTGCCCGGATATCTTTCACTACCGAATCTTCCAGCTCATAAACAAAATTGCGATTTTTTGGATCATCAGAAAATGGTTCATTGATGATTTCAAATACTAATTTTTCTGTGTTGTAACGTTTAAAATAATTTATTACCGCAACCCAATATTTCCTGAATTTTAATCTTGCCCCGAGTGAATCTTGCGCAAGCATCTGCATAAATGAAGCACGCCCACCATGGCCGGATAGCGGATGACAGGCATCCAGGATAACCGTAAACCCGGAATCTAATAATTTCTTTATAACAATTGTATCCAGCGCAACAATATTAGCAGGGTTTAATACCGACGGGTCTGCGTCCTGATAAAGTATTTCATTGCTAATAGGAACTCTTATGCTTCTTACTCCTATCATTTTATAAGCATGCAATAGCATTGGGTTACATTGCGCAGACCAATCCGAATGCGACATAAAATATCTGGTGAACTGGTTTCCACTAACGCCGTTTGTTAAATCAGGCGGATCTTGTGCTTTTGCAAAAAGAAAAGCAATTGAAAACAGGAATGTAGAAAGTTTTTTCATTTCATCGCGTTGTTACAATAAACCCGCTTATCTAATAAACCTTATCTTTATAGCAATCCATAATTGCATTATTTATAAATCAGCTAAAAAATATATCTAATGTAATTATCGGGAAGACAGAAGTCCAAAGTTTGTGTGAAACCTCTAGTGATGTAAAATTCTTTCCAGCTTCCGGGCTTATGACTCCCCGACATTTTTTTATTGACATAAATAATATGTTATTGTTTTTATATAGTTGCAGGTTAAGTCCCGGCTGCTATATTACAGGACAGGCTTTAAAAATAAACAGATAAATGTATGAAAATTAATTCCCGGAATCCATTCCTATTATTTTTACCTTTTCTTATCCTGGATATTTTTATCGTCATTAAGTTAAAAAATTTTGCAATAGCCGGAGACGGGCCCAGATATATATATTTCGCTCAAAATTTAATTCACGGTTTTTATTCGCCTCCGCCACCCGCGATTAATTTATGGAATGGCCCCGGTTATCCAATAATTTTAATCCCATTTGTTTTCCTGAATACGCCTGCTGTTTTCATGACTTTGTTAAATGCATTATTTCATTATTTTTCAATAATCTTCCTGTTCAAATCTTTGGCCAAAATCGTATCTAATACAAAGGCGGTATTTTTTAGCCTTTCATGGGCGCTTTATATAGTCGCGTATGAACAAATACCATACGTTGCCACAGAGCCGCTTACTTTTTTTTTAATAACAGTTATTATTTACTTTTTAGTAAAGTCATTTTTGGAAAACAATCTTAAGGGAACAATTTTTTCCGGAATATTCTTAGGATACCTGGCATTAGTGAAAGTTATGTTTGGATACGTGCTACTAGCATTATTGATTTTATATATTTTATTGTTGATCATTTACCGCCATTCTGCGCTGTATAAAAAAATATTATTGATCATCGTGATAGCATTTGCAACTACCTCGCCATATTTAATTTATACATACAACCTGACGGGCAAAATATTTTATTGGGGCAATTCCGGTGGAATGAGTTTGTATTGGATGAGCACCCCTTTTAAAAATGAATATGGCGACTGGCAGCCAGGTGATTTGACTACTTTATTAAAACCTCCATCAGATCTTCATCCGCTAAAAGAAATTGATAAAGATGATATCGCATATAAAGCATTTACAAATTTGATTAATAATCATGATTCTGATTATCAGCAGATTTATAAAAGTGAAAAAATACCTGATGAAATAAAAAGAGATGATCTTTTTAAACAGAAAGCAATTGAAAATATAAAAAAACACCCTTCAAAATTTTTGATGAATTGCTTTTCTAATTTTGGCCGCTTGATATTTAACGTGCCCTATACCTGGAAATATCAGAACCCCACCATGCTGATCCGGATAATTGTTAATGCCGTGTTATTCACTTTCATTATGGTCACGTCAGTTATCACGATATATAAATGGAGGAAAATAACCCCACTGGTAAAATTTATTTTATTTTTTGTATCCATTTATTTTTTATCGAGCCTATTGGTTAGCGCTTATAGCCGGATGTTCTATATTATTGTTCCCTTCATAATTTTTTGGATGGCATATATCTTTGAAAGATTTATAAAAATTGATATATCAACGGAATAGCTAATGTATTTCCAGCAAAAAGAAAAAATTAACCCGCCATTTAATCATCAAAGCATACCGTTTGTGAATTGCTGAAATTTTAGCCGCTAGGTATTTTTACTTAGTATTTTTCCCATCAGCTAACAGTAAAACAATCAACAAGATAAGCTTTCAATATCGCTGCATTTTTATTTCAATTCCTTCACTGTTAGTTGCTAATTTGTTATGAAATCTTGTTTTTTCTGTTTATCTTTGAGCGCCTTAATTTTCTTCCAATATTTAATCCTGAAAATCCCGAAATGGAATCCTAAAATCCTTAGGAATGTGATGTTTATTCTATAAAAAATCACAAATCCCCTGACTATTGCTTGTCATTTTGCTGTTATTGATACATTATTTTTTTTATTATCCCTGAAAAACTTGCTATTTCCAATATCAATTGAAAAATCTGGAACGGTTTTTAGATACCGAATTGTGCTTTAACCACTTTAATCGATACACATGAAATTTGTATTCGTACTAGCGAAATATTATATACGCCAGTTAACCATATTTACGCAGTTGCAAACCATAGGTTCTATTTTTTATTCTTACTTAAACTTTCCACCGACCAGATTATCGTAGTTATCTTTTATTTCATGCTTACCTGCATAAGAAAATAAAAGATAACAAAAGTATTGAGCGGGCTAAATAGTCGGTCAGTGTTGAAGGATTTGGATGATAGCATAGGTTTTTTACTCAGGATTACATGTGACTGAGAGTAGCGAAGCTATGAAATGCCATAACAAATAATAATCGCTAACTACTTGACAACTATCGATCAGTAAATAAAAAAGTTTTAGTAACCTATTTAAAAATTTTTTCAAAATTCATGATAGGCAATATTATAAAATCAGAAGGGCATATATCCGACGGACATAAAAGGACTGCGAGAGCATATAAAAATATTTTTTATTCCTTTTTTATAAAAGGGATCAGTATTGCAAGCCAGTTTATATTGGTTCCGCTCACTTTAAATTATTTGGACAAGACACAATATGGAATATGGCTTACTATCGCTTCCCTCGTAAATTGGTTCAGTTTTTTTGATATTGGTATCGGTAATGGCTTGCGAAATAAGCTTGCTGAAGCGCTGGCTAAAAAGGATATTTTTTTAGCCAAAACTTATGTCAGCACATCGTATGCTGTTGTTTTTGGGATTTTCTCAATTATCATTATTCTATTTTGGGCTGTCAACTCCCATTTACATTGGGCAAAAATTTTGAATACTCCTCCTGGGTTGAACCTGGAGCTGGCTAAAATTGTGTTGTTTGTTTTTGTGTTTTTTTGCCTGCGTTTTGTTTTGGCTTTAATTGGAAATATATTATTTGCATACCAGGAACCTGCATTAAACAATCTGATAAACCCATTGGGAAATATATTTTCACTTATAATTATTTACATATTAACGATCACAACAAAAGGTTCTTTATTTTTAGTTGCTGCTATTTTTAGCGCAGTACCGGTTTTTATTCTTCTCTTGTTTAATATATTTTTCTTTGCGGGTAGGTTCAGAGATATTGCTCCTAATATCAAATTCATAAACTTTAAATACTCAAAGGACCTGATTGGGCTTGGGTTCCAGTTCTTCATCATACAGATCGCTTCACTGGTTTTATTTACAAGTTCCAATATTATACTCACTCAATTATTTGGCCCGGACGAGGTCACGGTCTACAATATTGCGTTCAAATATTTTACTATTATCACGATGGTTTATGGTATAATCATGACTCCTTTTTGGTCCGCTTTTACAGAAGCATATATCAAAAACGAATTAGATTGGATAAAGGCAACGATTAGAAAAATGGAACTGGTAGCATACGGGCTCAGCATAGCCTGCCTGTTAATGCTGCTATTTGCAAAACCTATATATTCTATTTGGATTGGCAATTCGGTCACCGTGCCTACGAGTATGAATTTGGTGCTATGTCTTTTTGTGATCATTACATTGCTGGCCACACCATACAATACATTTATCAACGGCACGGGAAAAATAAGGCTGCAGCTATACTCTGCAATAATAAGTACGCTGATCACTATCCCATTAGCGATATTGTTCGGCAGGAATTTTCATCTCGGGCCTCCTGGTGTGGTTTTAGCCACCCTGATCACAACTTTCCCTACTATGATTTTATGGAGGATACAGTACAAGAAAATAATATCCGGCACTGCTAAAAACATTTGGAATAAATAAAATTGCGCGTCATCGAAATTATGGATGGAAAAGATTTAAGAATTTTATGGTTTGCAAATACTCCGGGCCTGAGCCAACATTATTTTAATTCAAAGTCCACTGCTGGCGGATGGCTTTCTTCTTTACAGGCTGAAATCGAAAAATCAGGCCGCTGCAAATTAGGTTATGTATTTTATAGCGATAAAAAAATTGAACCCTTTGAATTCAATGGGACTTCGTATTTCCCTGTTCAACGAAAAGCTTATCATAAAGGAAAAAGATTATTATATCGGTTGGCAGGCAAAACGGAATATGATGAGAACGTCGGTAATTTTCTCAATATCATAAAAATTTTTAAACCCGATATCATCAATGTTCATGGGACTGAAAACTCATTTGGCCTGATTGTAAATCATATCGCCGACATTCCCGTCGTTACTACTATCCAGGGGAATCTTACTGTTTACGCAAAAAAATATTTTTCGGGTATTAAACTTCCGGGCATATTTAGCCAACTAATGGCTGGAAGCCCTTTTTTTAATTTGGATTTCAATCAATTTGTAAAGAGATCAAAAACTGAAAGAGAAATCCTGAAAAAATCAAAATATATTTTTGGAAGGACGGATTGGGACCGCCGTATTTGCCGGGTCTTAGCGCCCGATGCCAGCTATTTTCATATCGAAGAAATAATGCGGCCAAAATTTTACGAGGTAAAGTGGCAACCATTGAATAATCCATCGCCCGTTTTTTTTACTACTTCCAGTAATTCGTTTTATAAAGGGTTTGAAACTTTAATTGACAGCGCATCATTACTGACAAAAAATAATTTTCCATTCACATGGATGGTGGCGGGGCTAAATGAAAATGATGCTCTCGTTCAATTGATAAAAAAAACCAGGAGAATAAATAAATTAGAGGACATACATGTTAAGTTATTGGGTGAACTTGCTGAAGAAGAATTGACAGACAAAATGATTGGTGCCGATATATATGTCCAGGTATCTCATATTGAAAATAGCCCAAACAGTATTTGCGAAGCCATGTTATTGGGAATGCCGATCATCGCTTCGTTTGCAGGAGGTACATCTTCATTGCTGAAGGATAAAGAAACAGGCGTTCTTGTACAGGATGGTGATCCATTCGTATTGGCCGGAGGACTTATCGAAATGGCGAAACCTTCTTCAACTATTCATGATATTGCGAATCAGGCTCATTGCGTTGCGCATAAGAGGCACAATAAAGAAAATATTGTTTCTCATTTATTAGCTACATATATTGGGATAATTAAAAACCATCATGCTTAGTCATTATTTATTTTTGACTCTATGTTAAGCAATCAACAACCATATACAAGCAACAGGTTTGATTTCGTTGTTTTCCTGATGCTATTTTTTTATGGGACAGGGATCAGCGAATTTACCAATACTGATATCAGCCTGGTAATTATGGCGGGCTTGGGTTGGGTATATATCTATTTTATAAAAAAAGAAAGTATAGACAGAATATTTATTTACGTTTTATTCTATTGGTTAATCGTCAACTTTTTTTCCTGGGTATTTTTAGGCGGAGAGAATTTCAGCATTATAAAATTGGGCGGTAGTGTATTTAAGTTGTTCATTGGATATGCATTTATGAAGATTTTTAAGGAAAAATTCATAATATGGTATGAACGGACAGTATTTTTTTTAGCAGTAGCTTCTATTTTATTTTTTGCTGTTCAGCTCATTGATAACAATATCTTTTCTAAGATCCCAATTAACCTGGTCGACCAGAAAAGAGGTGACGAAGGGCATTGGTATGGGATTATTTTTCACTATTCAAGTTGGCATCCTACACAGAACTCTGGTTTTGCCGGCGAACCCGGTGGATTCGGCTATTACATCGGGCTGGCCATGATTTTTAATCTCATATTAAACCAAGGAAAAATCACAAAGCGATTTTTAATTTTTGGGCTTGTAGGGCTGACCACTGTGTCTACTAATTTTTATTTTACCGTATTGTTATTCTGTTTTTATTTTATCTATACATCTTCCCTGTTTGTAAAGCTGATTTCATTGGCTGTATTTATACCAGTTGTATTTTTTGTATTCCAATTGCAATTTATAGGAGAAAAGACAACCGTATATTTTACGGAAACAAGAGATTTTTCCGAATCTGCCGTGATCAAGAGAACGAGGATCAACAGGACATCGATGTTTGTCAATGATGTGCGGGACGTAAGCAAATATCCTTTTGGCCGGGGCATTAATGAAACCGGCGTTCAAACAAATATTTATGGCGAAATCCTTGAAGGGACAAACGACTTTTCGAGGATTGCTGTCCGGTATGGATTATTTGGGTTGATTTATTTCATGTTCATCTATTTTAAGATGTTTGATAAAATCAGCCTGGGCATGAAAGGTAATTTCATATTTGCGTTGATCATGTATATGTATATCGCCGCGAATTCGCTGGAACGGGATTATTTTGCGATGAGCCTTTTCTGGTTATATTTTATTATTGATGAAGATGCGCTTGCAGAAATAATTGGCTATAATAATGAAAGATATAAAGATTATAAACCCGCATTAAGTTGATTGATTATTTCAGGCATAAGTATAAAGGCTTTTTCAATACAATAGATATTATTAAGCGAAAAATTAAAATATTCTTTGGCGGATATTATTTTGTAATGGCAAAGTGGCGCGGTGTAACATTCCTGGGTTCATGCCGATTTATAGGCCGCCCAAAGTTTAAACTTTATCCCAACACAAAAATCATCATCGGTAATAAATGTGAATTCTTATCGGGGCACACGGATAATTTGATCGGCATTAATCATCCCTGTATAATATCAGCATTTAATGCGGGGACGGAGATACGCATTGGAGAAAACTCCGGCTTTAGCGGAACGATCGTTGCTGCATTTGCCGGCATAAGCATTGGCAATAATGTAAAGTGTGGGGCTAATACGCTGATCACAGATTCAGATTGGCACCCGGAAGACCCGCGCAGTGGCAAACCGGACCCAATAGATATCGGCGATAATGTTTGGCTTGGCGTAAACAGTGTTGTATTGAAAGGTGTAAAAATTGGAGTGAATACGGTAATTGGGGCAAATAGCGTTGTTACAAAAAATATCCCTGCAAATGTTGTCGCAGTAGGCAATCCTTGCAAGGTAGTCAAGCAGATTTAACCGGTTTATTTAGTATGGTGAATGTAAATTGTATTTGTGACGGGATTAGTTTTCCGTTCGGCGAAGCTACCAACCAGCGCATAATCATGATCGGGAAAGCTTCATTATTAAAAGGTAATTCATTCGATGTTTATGTTAATTGTAAAAGGCCGCGCAACCCATTAAATACAAATCTTAGTGGGGTGTATGAAGATATCCGCTTTCAACATCTCAATAAATCGCTCCAGGTTGGATTGCCAAAATGGAAAAATGCATTTGGTTATTATTTGACGGGATTTTATAATGCATTTAAAGTACTCAGGTCTCTGAGAAAAAATAAAAATAATGTTATTTATCTCTATTCACAGGGATCATTGTTCAATGCCTATATTTGTTTGCTATCCTCCATGTATAAAATTCCCGTCGTGCAGGAAGTGAATGAATGGCCTGAAGATCTTGATCAGTTTAATTTCAAAAGCATCATTTATAAATCATTCATGTTCCGTTGGGCAAAAGGCGCAATTTCTATCTCCGATAATATCACCGCCAAAATAAATAAATATAAACCGGCGGCGAATAAAATGAATATTTTATTGTTGCCCATATTGGCAGACAAAAATAACTGGCTGCAAAAAGATGTTATGATCCAAAAAACATTTTTATGGTGTGGCCAGGTTGACGGTTATTTCAGAGATGTGATCCTGATTTTAAAAGCTTATGCAAACCTGTTTGCAAAATTCCCGGAATACAAAATTTTAATATGCGGGAAATATAAAAGCATTACCGGGGAAATAATCAACAACAGCATGAAGGATTTGGGTTTAAGTAATGGTAATATTATTTTGACCGGTTACGTTACCGATGAACAATTGTTTGAATATTGCCAAACTGCCACTGCCTTGATTTCACCGCTTTGGAATGATCAACGTTCCAGCGCGAGGTTCCCGACAAAAATTGCCAGTTATTTATTCGCATCGCGCCCGGTCCTGACATGCAAAATGGGAGAAACGGGCAAATATTTAATTGATAAAGAGAATGCACTTTTTTTTGAGCCGGGAGACGCACAGGGTTTGTCCAACCTGATGGAATTTTGTATTCATGAAAAATCCATCGCCGATCAAATCGGGAAAAGAGGTACAATTTTAGCTGAAGCAGAATTTGATTTTCGCAGGCATGCGGACGGCCTGGATAATTTTTTTAAATCGATTTTATAAGGTGAGTTGTCAGTTGTGAGTTGTGAGTATTTAATGCAAGTTCAAAATTTGATATCACTCACAACTGACAACTCACAACTGACAACCTCAATCTGTAAATATGAGAATACTTTTTATTGAAGCTTGTAACTATGTCGACTTTCCTATTGGCGGGCAATTAAGTTTTGCTGAGCAAATAGTAAAAGTTTTTGATAACGAGTTATATCTGATCGGGATATCAACCGACGATACCCCGGTGGGCAAATGGGTTAAGAAAGAATTTAATGGGATCAGTTACAATTATTTTTCCTTGCATAAGGCAAAAAAAATAACCAAAAAACCACTTGTGCCCCGCAGGTTTTCTACTTTTTATTATTTGAAAAAATATAAAAAGGAAATTTTGCAATTCAATTTCGATTATTCCATGTGCTGCGCGCCTGAAGTGCTGGTAGCTATAAAAGATTGGGGACTGCCAAATCTTACCTATAATTTCTCCGGTATTGAAAACCCATTAAATGCAAGCCGTTATTGGTTTGGGAAATTGATCAAAGGGATTTATGACCCTGTTTTTTATCCTTCTTTAAAGAAAGCGAATTATATACTTGCGGCAGCAGACCAGGAAAATATTGGTAAGGTAACGCGGAACAGCAATGGCGTGCTAAAGGATGGGGACATCATTCAATTCCCAACCAGGATCAATATGAATATATTTAAATACCGGGACAGGATGGCTATGCGAAAAGAACTGGGCCTGCCTTTGGATAAATGCATCATCGTTTCCACGAGCAGGCTGCATTGGATAAAAGGATGGAAACTATTACTTGAATCTTATATAGAATTTTTAAAAGTCACGCCAAACAGTTGTTATTATTTTTTGGGCGACGGTGACTCCCGGCCAGAAATCGAAGCATTTATTAAAACAGAAAACCTTACGGATAAAGTAAAGCTTCTCGGATTTCAATCACCGGAAACTATTGCTAAACATTTAAACGCGGCTGACTTATACCTGCTTGGCTCATTTCCTAACGGTGAAGGATGGTCGACTTCTTTGCTTGAAGCAAAAGGAAGTTGTGTGCCTATGTGCACGTCAAAATTTTCGAGCGCGAATGATATCGTTCATCAGGCTGTTGATGGCTATGTTGTTGAAAACAGGGATCCCATTGAGTTCGCTTCATTTATGCAAAAAGCAATTTCCCTAAAAATTGATCCGGTTGCGCAGGAGAAAGTAATGAGGAGATATTCAGCAAGCTATTTAAAGGATGATTTATTTCAGATATGGCATTTGAAAAACGGGCAGGATTTGAATAATTAGAAATGTATTGGACAACCAGGTTTGCAAAAAATCTTATTCATACTAAAAATACCTCCGCCCGTTCATGGTTCAACATTAATGAACCTGAATGTTTTTAATTCCGGATTGATTAAAGAAAAATTTGATGCGAAATATTTTTCTTTGTCCGTTAGTAAGGACATTAAGGAAGTCGGTAAAATAAGCTGGTATAAAATAAAAAAAACAATAGGCGATTATTTTAATCTCGCCCGGGTTTTGAAAACCGAAAAACCATCATTAATCTATTTTGCAGTTTCCCCGGTAGGTTTTGCGCTCTTTAAAGATTTTATTTTTTATAGCATCACAAAAATATACCGCATACCCGTTGTTTTTCATCATCATGGCAAAGGTGTTAACGCGAAAGGCAAGAGCAGTAGTTTATATCGCTTTGTATATAAGCGGATGTTTTCAAACAGCTATCATATTTGTCTCTCTAAAGAATTAATATCCGATTTATCCGATTATTTTAAAAAAGAACCTTACGTAGTCCCTAATGGCATAGCTGATCAGGCAGGTAAAATTGATGGGGCGAAAAATAAAGCAAAAAATTGCAGGATAGTATATCTTTCAAATTTCACAATAAATAAAGGCATATTAGATGTCATCAATGCCTGTAAATTATTGAAAGAGGAAAATCTCGGCTTCCAGGTTTCACTGGTTGGGAAAGCATTTGATATATCAGAAAAAGAATTAATGATACGTATTAGCGAACTCGGATTGGATCAATTCGTTAAAATCATCGGCCCGAAATATAATGATGAAAAATCTAACTTATTGCGCGAGTCTGATTTTTTTGTCTTCCCGACTAAATATGAACGAGAGTCATTTCCTCTCGTGATACTTGAAGCATTCCAGTTTGGATTGCCGGTAATCAGCACAAATGAAGGCGGCATATCCAGCATGATTGAGAATAATGTCCAGGGATATTTGATTGACAAAAATGACATCGTCACGCTCGCCAATAGAATGAGCCATCTTATCAAAAACCCGGATCTAATTGAAACGATGGGAAAAGAGGCCAGGAAAAAATATGAATCCAGCTATACGTTGGAAAAATTTGAAAATTGTTTAGTTCAAACTATTGATTCAATCCTTCTAAATATTTCCAGCGATAAAAATATTGCCTGATGGGTTTTTTAAGAAAAATAATCTTCTTTTTTAACGGGATATTTAATTTTTTCATTTTACGGGTCAATGCTGTGAAGTGTAAGGATATCGACATATTCGGGGCGCTTATCATCAATAATAAAGGGACAATTGTAATTGGTCAATTTGCACGGATCAATTCTTCAAAATTTAAAAATATAATTGGTGGCGATACCAGGAGTTCAATCGTCGTAAAAAAGAATGCGGTGTTGCAGATAGGCAAAAATTTCAGGATGAGTAATTCTGCGGTTTACTGTGCGCAGCAAATTACGATTGGCGATAATGTTATGATTGGCGGCAGTTGTAAAATTTGGGATACGGATTTTCATCCATTGAACCCGGCAGCGCGCCTGGATAACCCTAATGAGAATTATAATACCCGTGCTATAACTATTGGCAATAATGTTTTTATCGGCGGCTGTTCAATAATACTAAAAGGAGTTGATATCGGCGATAATGCAATTATCGGTGCAGGCAGCGTGGTTACAAAAAATATCCCTGCTGGTGAAATCTGGGGCGGCAATCCGGCAAAGTATATTGGAAAAATTCAGGCTAATGAAGGTTCCGGAACGATATAATTATTTGGGTGTCGAATTAAATGCGACAAATCTTCAACAGACGATTGAATATTTGCTTCAATATAATTATGACAACGTAAATTATATTTCATTCCCGGATAGCTCGGTAATTGCCAATGCACAACATGATGAAGCGCTCAGGAAAATTTTAAACCAGGCTTTGCTGACTTTACCCGACGGTTTGCCTTCTGCTTTGTATGCGAGGTACAAGGGTTTTAAAAGTGTTTCGACTGTTTCGGGATTTTTGCTTTGTAACAGTTTGCTATCTTCAAACCTCTCTCATTATTTTCTGGGCTCTTCGGCGGATGCCTTAGAAAAAATTAAAAATAATCTTGAACACAAATTTCCTAATGCAAAAGTCCTGGGATATTGTTCACCTCCATTTCATGAATTGGATTATTTTAAAAAAGGCCTTCTTCTCGAAAACGAACTGGAAGAAATTAACCGCCTTCAGCCCGACCTGGTTTGGATCGGGATTAGCAGCCCTAAACAAGATTATTTTATCAATGCCCATGTGTCAAAATTAAAACATGGCATCCTTTTAGGAGTAGGAGGCGTATTTGATTATTTATCCGAGAATAAAAAAAAGAGCCCGGAATGGGTAAAAAAAATAGGATTTCGCTGGTTATGGCGTTTATTAAAGGAGCCGAGGAGGCTTGGGCCAAAATATTGGACAGTCATTAAGTTTTATTTTTCCATTATTTGGAAAAAGATAGGATAGCCTTAAACAATTAACACAGATAATTCCTGATGAGAACAAGGATGTTGGTTTTATTGCTGCTGGCACTGGATTTAGTATTGCTGAATTTGTCGGCGATATTGAATGCATTCGTCAGTGCCCAGGGCATTAATGTGTTGTGCGCTTATGATGGCACATTGCTGATCTTAATGAATATTGCCTGGACGATCAGCTATATCATTTTTATTGATGACCTCTCGTATTTTAAATCAAAATTAAAATACATGACCAACAGGATGGCAAGGACATCCGTTCTTTTTATCGCGCTTCTTTTTTCAATGTTGATCATTAAAAGGTTTTATACTTTTTCTCACCAAATACTTTTTGGGACGATCATATTATTCCTGTTGTTCAAGTTGATTGTAAGTTTATGGATATTTTATTTTTCACCGATCAGGAACAAACCCAATATGAGGCCAATGATCATTATCGGGGATAACCCGGTTGGGCTTGAAATATATAATTACTTTTTAAAACATACACATCTTGCATTAAATCCATTGGGCATATTGGACGCTGGCTTTTCACCATCATCAAATGGGCATCTGCTTGGTTCAATTGACGATTTTCAAAAAATTTACGATAAGCAAAAATTCCAGGACGTTTTAATTGCATTGCCACTGTCGGAAAAAGTGTATATAAAAAAAATTATCGATGATGCAGAAAGAAATGGAGTGAGGCCTCATCTCATCCCAAATTATTTCGGCATTGTCGACAGGACTTTCCAATCGCAAACACTTGGAAATATATCGTTGCTTTCTTACAGAAGTTTACCACTCGATAGGTATCCGAATCGTTTTTGGAAAAGAGCTTTTGATCTTTTATTTGCTTCAATTGTTTTGTTGATATTATCTC